>ERZ826016.4-NODE-4-length-294279-cov-17.803432_pt1 | contig 294279 bp, 263 predicted proteins | sample MGYA00519872_ERZ826016 | MGnify/ENA primary metagenome ERZ826016 (study PRJEB31778, sample SAMEA3449218) | human gut metagenome | biome: human gut; feature: human-associated habitat; material: faeces | place: United Kingdom | collected 2010/2012 ... | reverse complement strand
TGACCTGTACCGAACGAATCGTATTCACTTTCCGATATCTTCGGGAAACCGCTGATTCCTCCGTAGATACGTTTGGTTTTGAATTGTTCTTTGCGGCCGGTGAGTATTTTATGGGCATAAGATTGATGTCCGACGTCCCAAACAAGATTGTCGTAAGGGGTGTCGAGGATATAATGAAGCGCAACAGTCAATTCTACGACTCCCAGACTTGATCCGAGATGTCCCGGATTTTCGGCACAATCATCGATGATTTTCTGCCGGATTTCCTGACATAACTGAATCAATGAATCTTCAGATACTTTTTTTAAATCTTCAGGTGTATTTATAGAATCAAGGATACTCATGTATGCATCATTTGCTAATAAATAATGGGCTAATAACAAACATCAACCTATTAGTTCATATTATATTAGCAGATTAATAGACGATCGTACCGATCTGTTGGCCTTCCATTAATTTTTTAAGGTTTCCTTCAACATCCATATTGAAAACAACGATAGGAAGGTGGTTTTCTTTGCACATGGTCGTTGCGGTGAGATCCATGACTTTTAACCCTTTATTATAAATTTCGTCATATGTGATTTTCTCGAATTTGGTGGCTGTCGGATCTTTTTCCGGATCTGCTGTGTATATGCCGTCCACACGTGTTCCTTTCAGCATCACATCTGCTTCGATCTCTATGCCTCTGAGTGAAGAACCTGTGTCGGTAGTGAAGAACGGATTGCCTGTTCCGGCAGACATGATTACCACTTCGCCGTTTTCCATAGCTTCGATAGCTTTCCATTTGCTGTAAAACTCTCCGATAGGTTCCATGCGGATTGCAGTGAGCACACGTGCTTTCACACCGGCAGCTCCTAAAGCGGAACTCAGACCGAGACTGTTGATAACAGTGGCAAGCATACCCATCTGGTCGCCTTTCACACGGTCGAAACCTTTTGATGCACCGCTCAACCCGCGGAAGATGTTTCCTCCGCCGATTACGATTCCTATCTGTACTCCTAAATCATGGATTTCTTTGATTTGTGCGGCATATTCGCCCAGACGTTTTTCGTCTATACCATATTGTTTTTCACCCATTAAGCTCTCACCGCTGAGCTTTAAAAGAATGCGTTTGAATTTAACCATAGGTCTTGATATTTTAATTTTTGCAAACATACAAAAATTAAGTGAACCAAGCAGGATTTAAATCCTTTATGTTGGCACAATATTAACAACTAATTCTTATCTTTGTGAAAGAGCTAAACTAAAGACTGATAACGATGAGAACCTTAACCGCTGCTTTTGCATTTCTATTGATTTTGCTGCCGTCGGCTCTGTCCGCACAGAGCGATGAGGGCGTGTTCCTTACCGGGGTTTCTCAGGCTATCAATGAGCAGCAATGGGACAAAGCAAATGATTTATTCAGGAAAGCCATTAAAACCGATGCCGGGAAAGCAGAGGATTTTTATTGGATCAATTTACGCCCGGATTGTCAGGCACGCAAGTCGTTGGCTATGGATTTAGGCCTTTATTACAAAGGCGTGAGAAATTACGAAAAGGCTTCTTCTTATTATCAGGAACTCGTCCGGATAGCTCCCGGAAATATTGATTATCTTTCACAGTATGCAGCTATCGAAGTTCAGAGGGGAAACCAGCAAACCGCTCTTGATTTATACCAAAAGGTACTCGCCTTGGATGAGAATCATTTGGCGGCTAATATTTTCATTGGGAATTATTGGTATCTGAAAGCCGAGCAGGAAAAGAAATCCATTGAGAGTGATTATAAGAAAATTCCTTCTCCTACCAAAATGCAGTATGCCCGATATAAAGACGGACTTAACCGGGTGCTGCTGACGGGATATGGGAAAGCGAGGGTTTGTTTGCAGAAAGTAATCAGCCAATTCCCTTCTACGGAAGCAAGGAAGACACTCGATAAGATACAGATGATAGAAAAAGAGATGAACAGATAATGTTGCTGTTCACCTCTTTTTTAAATGATGTATTGTACTTCTTTAAATACGTATCGGCGGATTTTACCCGTTTCGTCTTGCAAAACAAAATGCCCGTCGGGTTCCACTTCTACTATCCTTGCAAGGAATTCTCCGTTGTCATCGCCATATCGGTGCATTCCTTCCTTACGGAATAAAGCTTGCCGGTAACTTTCAATAATATTATCGATATCTCCTTTTGCAAGTTCTTGGTAATAGCGGTAATATCTGCAAAGAATCTTTTGAAGAATCTCTTCTTTGTCATAGTCTTGCCCTGTTATTTGTTTGAGCGACACAGGGTTGGGCGCAGGGCTGGAAAATAACTCTTGGTTGATGTTTATTCCGATGCCTGCAATGCTTTGTGATATATACATTCCCGATAAATCGTTTTCTATCAACATGCCGCAGATTTTCTTGTCATTCCAATAAATATCATTCGGCCATTTGATGCTGAAACCTTCGGCATAGTTGTCCAGTTCTTCCTTTATGGAAAGTGAAGTGATTTGTGAAAGCAAGAACTGATCCCGTGCCAAGAGGAAAGACGGACGTACAAGGAAGCTGAAAAGCAGATTCTTTCCTTCTTCCGCTTCCCATGAATTGCCGCGCTGTCCTCTGCCGGCAGTCTGGTAGTCGGCACGTACCAAAGTGAAATCTTTTATTTCGTCTTTGTCTGCAAGTTCACGTAAATAGAGACTGGTGGAATGGGTTTCTTCCAGATGTATTTCAATAAACGGATTCTGTTCAGGGTAGGGCGTCATATTCTGCACGTAGTTTTTTAGTGAATTTCTTTATAACTTCTTCGTAAGAATGGTCGATTAAGTGCTTGATTAGCTTTTCATCCACTCTGCCGTCAAGAGTAACCTGATTCCAGTACTTCTTGTTGAAGTGGAAAGCTCCTTCTATTCCGGAGTGGTGTTCCCGTAACTCAATGGCATACTCCGGTTCACATTTTAAATCAATCAAATTGCTTCCGCTTAAATTGATGAGAGCAAACATTTTCCCCATTACTTTAAATACCAGATTCTCATCATCGAAAGGAAAACACTCTTCCACACCCTTTTTGGCAAGGCAATATTCTCTGGCAATTTCTATATCCATAAATCAATTTATTTAGTTACCACACCGGAGGATAAAATGCTTCCTTGATGTGCTCTATTGTATAATCAGCTTTGGTTCCTACTACTGTAATTATGTCAAAACGTACAGGCAGATCAATGCAAAACTTTCTTAAATAGGCATCTGTTGCAGCTACGATTCTCCGTATCTTTTTGCCGTCCACAGCATCTTGCGGAGCGGCGAATTGTGTATTCCGCCTTGTCTTTACTTCCACAACAATTAACTCCCCGTCTTTCTCTGCTACAATATCCAGTTCCTTTTTGCCCGATCTCCAGTTACGGTGGCGAATGATATATCTTTCTTTCTCCAAATAAGCCGCAGCTTCTTCTTCTCCGAATAATCCAAGTATATTATGTTCTGCCATCGGCTTGTTTTGTTCTAAATATAGCTATCCGAACGCAAATTTACTGTTTTTATCCTTTGAATTTACGGAAGTAAAACTAAATTTGCAGGTAATATGAGAAAGGATGCCAAAAAGAGGGTAAAAGCGCTGCCTTCGGAGCCGAAACGACATCACCGGATGATTTGTTTTGTCAGTGAAGAAGAACAGCAGATTGTAGATCGTTATCTTGAAAAGTATAAGATAACGAACAAGTCCCGTTGGCTCCGTGAAACAGTTTTGATGTTTGTTTATCAGAAACTGGAAGAAGATTACCCCACTCTTTTCGGAGAGCATGATATGCGCCGCTGATATGTTAGACGATACCTATTTCATGAAACAAGCCTTGGTTGAGGCGGAGAAAGCTTTTGATCGCGGAGAAGTTCCCGTGGGTGTCGTTGTTGTATGTAAAGAACGGATTATTGCACGTGCCCATAATCTTACGGAAACACTGAATGATGTGACAGCCCATGCGGAGATGCAGGCTATCACGGCTGCTGCCAATATCTTGGGAGGCAAATATTTGAATGAATGCACACTTTATGTAACGGTAGAACCTTGTGTGATGTGTGCCGGTGCCATTGCTTGGGCGCAGACCGGTAAACTTGTTTTCGGAGCATCCGATGAGAAGCGTGGTTATCAGAGATATGCCGGTGAGGCTTTACATCCTAAAACCGTTGTAGTAAGTGGCGTTCTCGCTGATGATTGCGCCAGCTTGATGAAAGAGTTTTTCCGGAAAAGGAGATAAGAAAGGAGCATTTGTTATTATGGCTCACCTACATAATATCCTAATTCGGCTTCCTCGCCGTCTACAAACTTCTTTACTTCTCCGTTCTTTATATTAAGTTCTTTAAATAGTTGTTCATAGTCACGTGTATAGTCGGCATTCGGCACAACATTCACATCAAATTTGATTTCTATCATTCCCGAGTCGGCTATGTTGCCATAAATACGTATGGAATGAGCAACCAATCCGATATTCTTTGTGCTGTTATAGGTGAGGGCAATGTTCTCTTTCCCTTCCGGTGGGATGATGTTGCGGAATTTACCTTTCTCCACTATACATCCGCATGAAGGTTGTATATCTTGGATAACCAAAGGATTCTTTCCCGTGTTGGTAACTTGGAAAACGAGGTCTAGCTCCTGTCCTTGCAGAATTGGATAATAATGGCGATCCGGATCTTTTATTTCCAGAGTGGTGGGCTGTATCTGCTTCTTACATGAAAGGAGGATAAGCATTCCACAAATCATTATGAGGACTTTTCCGAGTATTTTCTTATTTCTGTTCATGAACTTATGGCATTAATAAAATTTCATCTGTTGCTATCTGTACTTTGTTCCCGTCGGGGCGGATAACTTTTATTGAAAGTGTTTGGGCGTCTTTTGCATCAAGTTCTCCCAAAGCGGCACCTATACTTTCGTCTTCTTTGAAAGAAGAAACCGGGAATGCTTTATATGTCTTTCCGTTTTTAATGATTTCAACACGTAACGGTAACTGTATCCTATGCTTGGCATCATTCAAGAAAGTCATTTTAAACAAGCGTGCTTCCCGAACCTCTTTTGCCGGCAGGCTGATTTCAAGATTTCCCAAAGAGGAAATGAGCCAACCGTGGTGGTAGTTATCCGGTAATCCTGCCGTTCCGTCCGTAATGACGGATAGGTCGGAATAATCTTCATCCAAGGTAGAAAGTGCAGATAACTTTTTGCCTAATAATAAATTATATGGTTGTTCGATATTGAGAATATATCTGTTCCATCCGTCTATATATTCCTTTATGCTATTGTTTCGTTCACAATAATACTTCATGTTTGGAAAAGAATTATGTTCGGATAACCTTTTGAGCAGATGAGATATTTCCGGTCTGACTTTTAAATTATTCCCATGCCGTTCTGCATATCCGTATAGTTCATAAGTTCTCATTCGGGCAATTTCCAGTCTGGTAAATGTTAGTCCCACCAACAATTCATTCAGCCGTTTGCGTTCTTCTCCTTTTGTTTTGGGAAGTATCTTTTCTATTTTGTTGTAAGTATTTACAAAGTTGGGGATATTCAGATAAGTTCTTTCTGCTTCTTTGATACTTCCATATAAGTTTAGTGCTTTGCCGGAAAGTGATAGCTGTTGTTCCATTGCATGATAGAAATCCTTTAGCAACGTTCCCGATATTGGAAAATTCTGTTTCAGGTATTTTTCTGTTAATGTGCTTACAGATAAATCCGGTTGCAGCAGCAATGAAGAGAGCACAAATGTATTTAGCTTGTCAAAGGTGGAGTATTCATCTCCACTTCCATTAAAGAATATGCCTTTAACTCCGTTTTTACGGAAAAATAGCAAACGGGATTGGGCTGTCTTCAATATGGGGAAAGGAGATAAATAATCATCGAAGTTGTTTATGTAATCCCAGATATAGATTTTGTCGGTTACTTTTCTCCACTCATTTAATGTATTGGCGAAAGAATCATATAATTTGTTATTCTCTGATACCGGACGTAAAGGAAGGTTTATTGCGCTGATCATGACTCCTGCATTCTTGGGCAATCGTTGTTGGGGCACTTCCCGGGTAGTCAAATAAGCAATGGTAAAGAAACTGTGATTCGGGAAGTGTTTGGCCAACCGGGTTATTAGTTTCGTAACGGCGGGAGTTGCGCTTTGTGGGGTATTGCCGACTTTCAGGCAATCCGGGCAGGTACATACCAAGTTGTTGTCGTTGGGGATAATCATGAAGCGGATACTTTTTTCTTCGCTTGCTCCGAACCTGTCTGTTATATATGCTTCTAATCGTGAATATAAGTTTTCGGAAGAGAAACAGTACTGCTCATCATTCCTTTTGCCATTAATCATGGCATACATGTCACGGGGAAGGTTATCTTTTCCCAATACTTTGGGCAGATTATGTCCCCAGATTCCCCATTCTAAATCCAAATTATCGGCTCCGATTATTGCTGAATATTCCGGGTTTCTGTTATCGGGCAGATAAACTTCCCTATATTCGAAAGGAAAGAGTCCGGCTGTATCATTCAGGCTGATAATGGCTGGTGGTAAATCCGATGCTTTCACTCTCGAATCTTCATCGCCAATCTTTTTCATTAACTGATATTGGAGCCATAGCATGTTTCTGTCATTGGAAGCAATAAGGGTAATGTCTGTATTGCTACGCTCAATTTTGAAATCATACTCGGAGGAAGGGCTTATTTTTATATTTATCCGACACAAATCTTTGTCTGAGCTTGTTTGCGTTACAATATCTTTATCCGTACATCTGTTTTTTAAATGTTCATAAAGGTAATTTGCCCAATATGTATTTGTTTCTTTATTAGCGGGGTTCTCGTCCGTCAATATGAGATAACCCTCTTTGGAAGATAAAGAGGTTGCCTCTTTTGCACAACTCTGCATAACAGATGAGCAAAAGAGAATAAATCCCATGATGGAAGCTCTCCGGCTAAAAGAAAATAAAGATTTGAGCATAGATATTATACAGGTTTTTATAGCGTAACAAAACTTCATCAAGGAACTTATCTCCACGCCCCAGTCTCCGTTGGTTCTGGTTGTAATAAGTGTACCATGTTCCTGTCAGCCCAAGGGATATATTGGGATTTATAAGGAACTGCCCACCGAGTGATACCATTGTATTTGTGTAAGAGAAGGAACTCGGCATCGCAAAGTCAATGATGGAAGTTTCGGGTGCGGAACCGATTCCCGCCATTGCCGTGATGCTTGTCCTCTTATCATCTATCGGGTAGTAGCGTGTTTGCAGAATCGCATTATAGTAGACTTTGGAGCCTAGGAAGAATAGATCCAGTTTGGGATTGAGCGAGACTATCCCCCACGATTTGGTTACTCCTATCCCTGCCGAAATCAAATTCTTTGCAGACTTTTCCCAAGAATCGAATATCCAAGTATTCTTCTCTTCCGGATCGGCTATTAATTCATTGTCTTCTCTGAATTTCTTTATATAAGATTCGATACGTCTGTAGCCTGCATGTAATTCTACATCCCATTCATGGCTGAAAGACTTTGTTACCGAGATATTTGCAGTCAGTTTAGGGAAATACTTGTTAGCCCATGCCAAGTTTATCATTGCTTGCCAGGTAGGAGAGAACCGATGTGACCATTCGCCTTGCAACTGAACTCCGACACCACCCGAAGTTTGCTCTTTGGATATAGTGTCACCTGCCAATCCTCCATCACGGCCTGCATAATTAACTCGTCCGGTGAAAACATTGTTTCTGGTTGTATGGGAATATTCTGTTGTGGCTACAGAGGTTATAACATCTTCTTCTCCATAACGTGCTTGCAGGTATTGCAATCCGATTTCGTTATTCAACGTTTTGTTCAGCAATCCGGTGAGATGTCTGGTATAAGAATGTTGCTCTATCAGAGACGGTTCATAAAACTTTTGGTAATAGTATGCCGAATCATATTGTCTGTTTTGTTCAAATACTATTCCCTTTGTGTATTTGAGCGACTTATTGCCATTATCGAAAACCAATGCGGTATCAAGTATGGCAAGTGCTTCTTCGAAATGTTTTTTCTTGGAAAGTTGTAAAGCATAGCACTCACTGCTTTCCGAAAAAGCTCCCACCAACTCCCGGCTGCCCGGATAGGTATTTAATTCCGGACGCAATATATCAATGGCGGCTTGATGTTCTTTATTTATATTTTGAATAGTAGCTGCTTTTATCTTGTAAAAGACTTCATCGGGATAATAATACATACCTTGTTCCGTATATTTGCGGAATTCATCGTTTTTCTTTAAAAATCCGGCGGCATTGATTGCGTAGCGTAATCCTAAATCATTTTTCGGATCTAACAAAAGTAGATTGCAGGCAGCGGTATAAGCATTTCCGACAGCACCTTTTTCCAGACATTGCTTTATGTAAGGGATAACGATTTCCTCATAACCGATGATATACAGTTCCCGGTTGTCTTCATTACCGTTTTCTATTTCGTTGAAATACAAATTCAAGGCTTCCGGTGTCTTTCCCATCTTATCCAATATGAAAGCTTTCTTTTCAATGAAGCTGCTGTATTCCGGATTACGAGTCATAATGGTGTCCAATGTAGAAAGTGCATTGGCGTAACGTTTTAAATAAATATCGCATTCCAAAGCCCTTTGCCATGCCATATCTGTCAATTCACTGTCAATTTGTCGGCTGATTACAAACCTGATAAGTGGGACGGCTTCCGTGTACAGCCCTTTATCCATAAGCTCTTTAGCCTCTTTCATGCGAAGTTCGCACAAAGTCATTACAATGTCATAGTCATCGGGATAAAGGGAATATAGCTTTTGCAAAATGGGACGCGCATATTCATCCTTTCCCATTTTGCTATATAAGAGGTATTCTTTATATAAGAGGGATTTGTCATTTTCTCCATATATCTTTTTCGCCTCTCTTATGTAATAAAGTGCGTCTTCGTTGTATCCGCGTGTTAAGGATATATTAAGTAAATAATCCAAAGCCTCTTTGTTTTTCTTGTTGCTGTCATAGCTGATTCCATAAAGGGTATAAGGATCGTTTAACCTTTGTGTTCTGGCAGCTTCGAGTACCAGATTATTATAGATGGTATGCAGTGCTCCCGAGTTCCTTCCACCTTTGCTAATAAGATTGCGCATAAATATCAATGCTTCGGAATGCCGTGACAAGTCTGATAAAATACCTACTTTCTTGTTTATCAGGTTGAGGCTTCCCGGTAATGCCGATAAACCGTTATTGGCTACTTCGAGTGCTTTCTCCTGATTACCGTCTTGCAGTTGCAGGTTTACCAAGCTTAAATAGTATTCTTCATTTCCCGGAACTTGCTTTATCAGGTTGGTAAGAGTTTCTATCGCTTCTTTCTTGTTACCGCCTTTTTTCTGGCTCAGATAATTCTGCTCCATGGAGTAAATATAATCCTTTCTGAGCAAAGTATCATTTGGATAAATCTGGTTGATACGTTTCAGCAATCTGTCTGCTTCCACATCATTTCCTTGCTTTCTGTATAAGACAATCTTACGTCTCCATAATCCGCGCCAATAGGGGTTTACCTCCAACAATTCGTTAACATAGCAAATGGCACTGGAGTAATGTCCGGTAGCTTCTTCTACATCCACCAACAACTGCTTGGCATTAATATTGTTATAGTTAATCTCCACGGCTTTTACAAGGTTATACCGGGCTTTGTCATAATCCTCCTGATGAACATAATATCTACCCATAAGCCAACGGAGGTTGGAATCGGACGGATATTTCTCCAATGCTTTATCCAACACACTTTTACCCCCTTGCCAATCTTCTTTTGAAAAATGGGATTGAACAGTCTGGACATAATAATCCGGTGTTTCCACCTCCTGTGTCCAGTCGTCTGCAAATACATCTGCGCATGTGAAGATGTAAAGTAGCAAAACGGGTAAATATATAAGTGTTCTATTTATTCTCATACATAAATCTTTCGAATGAATGCTTTATTTGCCAAGGTTTTGGGTTATAGTTTCTTCTGTATTTATTTTTTCTTTCTTCTTTGTTTTGCCAAAGCCTTTTCTCGTCATCTTGCCCCATTTAAAATCTGTCTTTGCCATGTATCCTAAATATCCTCTGAGTGAGAAGATTGTGATAAACGGATGATATAGGAAAGGTTCGAGAATGGATGCCAATAGAATCCATAAGTATTCAAATCCTCTCCGGTAGCGCATTCCCACATAATAATCATAAGCAATGACTACGATAGACAAGAATTGGAAGAATACATAAATTGTGAGGAATATTAACCACATGGTGTGCCAGTTAATAGCCGATTGCAAGGCTAAATAGATAAATACCATGAAGCCTACTGCCTCGATTATAGGTGCAGAAAACTCAAAGATAAGCATGTAGGGCAGTGTGAGCAATCCCATTTGCTTATAGTTCCTGTTGAATACAACTTTTCTGTGTACGTCGAATGCCTGAATCAAACCACGTCCCCAACGGGTACGCTGACGGCTCAGAATGGAAAGGTTGGGAGGCCCTTCCGTCCAACAGCAGGTTTCCGGAATCTGTATAATCCGGTAAGGACGGGCAAAGTCGCACATGTAACTAACCATACGTACCACCATGTCCATGTCTTCTGCAAAGGAAGTTCCGTCATATCCTCCGGCGGCAATAGCTATATCCCGATCGAACAGGCCGAAACCACCCGATACGTTTGGCATGGAATTAATTGTTGACCACCCCATTTTTCCTACAAGGAAAGAACGCATATATTCCAGATTCTGAAACAGCGGAATCAAGGAATGGGGAGGTTTTACTACTGTAATCTGTCCGTTGCTTATTTCGCAACCGTTAGCCATACGCATGGTTCCGCTAACTGCGATAACCTGTTTATCGGAAGAGAGTACGGGCAGGATAACGCTATATAAGGCATGCTTGGCTAGAATACAGTCCACATCCGTGCAAATGAAATAAGGATAGGAAGCTGCATTGATTCCGGCGTTAGAGGCATCCGCCTTTGTTCCGCCATTATCCTTATCCACTATGATTAGTTTGGAATATTTATCGTTCTTTGATTTAAGAATACGTCTGAAAGGCTTTGTTTTTATACGTTCGATGTAAGCATAAGGCACTTCTACCAACTCATAGTGTTCTATTAATTTTTCCAATGTGGAGTCTTCACTACCGTCGTTGACAATAACCACTTCATAAAGGGGGTATTCAAGGCTGAGCAAAGAATTGACATTATCAATGATAGTTGTTTCTTCATTATATGCCGGGGCAATAATGGAAATACCGGGAGTGTATGGGGAGGTTTCAAGAACTTTTTTTACATAGTTCTCCACGTGGTATCTTTTACGCATTTTCAGTGATGTAAATGAAAGAAACATTAATATCACAAAAGCGATAATCAGACAGCCCGAATAGAAAAATACAAAATAATTAAAGAAATCGAATACCAAATCTCCCATATTTTATTCTCTATTGATAAGGGGATCTTTTACATGGGCAAATAGCTGTGCTGTGAAATCTTTAGCATTTGCCGCAAATAGATTAAATATCTCCCTGCCGTTTTTACCATATTTATAAAGTCCCTCGATAATGACACGCTTGGTGGTTAAATCTTCGGCATTGTCATAAGCAGCACAAAGAAAATCCAAGCTGTTTCCCGTATCCATTTTTACAATGGTCCGCACAATGGCTTGTTTTACCGTTTCAACTTGTATGTTGTAGCTTGTAACGAGCTGTCTTTCTGCTTCGGTATATTTTAGATTACCCAACGCACGAATCACTTCTTCACGTACTCTGATATTGGGGTTGTTTAATAATCTCATTAGTGACGGGCAACTTTCTATTTGATTGAAATGGACGATTTCGTTGATGAAGAATATTTTCATGCCTTCATCCGACGACTGGTTTATCCAACGCATGAAGTTGGGCAGAACAAATCCTGCTTCTTTACGGAAAATAAACACATTGTGCAGTTCCACCATATCCCACTCCGTTAATGTCAGTTCTTTGTCTTCATCGAAAAAGCGGAACGGGGCATTCTGGCTTACCCCCATATAGCAAACGCGGGCAGCCTTTCTCAGTCGTGACTTCCTATGATAAAGCAGTCTCACAAGAACGGCTTCCGACACATATTCATTCAGGGATTGGATGGACTTTAGCATCCATATCTTTTCACCGGTATGTCCGAATTGGAGTACCCGGTCATAAAATGCAGGCAATTCAAATGCAGTGGCAATGTTGTGGAAGTTTTCTTTGTTCATGTTATCCACCAGCTCTGCCTTGATTTCAATAAGCAACTCAATAATATTGTGATATTCGGATGATTTCAGACGTCTTTTTTTGTGGTGAAACTCTTTCGCTATCTCTTCCTTGGTTCTTAATTGGCGATCAAGGGCGATAGCTTTCATCGGCTCATAATACTGTTGGTGTATTTGTGCTTGATTACTTCTTTCTTTTTTCCGGGAATACACTCCATAAGCCAAATACAGGGACAGGATGAAATAAAAAATAACGCAGACGGTGACAACTATAACACAGATTCGTATTATCAAGGGATAACCGGTGAATGTATAATATAATAAATATAGATAATACATTACATAATCAAGGCCATATAATACAACGCTTCCGTCCATGTATTCCAATTAAAATGTATTGGTAAAGATAGTAAAACCCCTTTCTGCAAGAGTGTTTGGTGCAAAAATAATAAAACTTACTTTATATTAACGATTAAAAAGAAAAAACTTGCAGAAATAATTCAGAAGTTCAACATTCTGGTTATATATAACATGACAATAAAGGTAACAACTATGCTTTCATTGCTTTCATAGGATTATCCTTAGGGAAGTTGAGTAACTACCCTAGGGAGATTTTATAAACATCAGGTTGTTTTTGAAAAACAACTAGTTGATTGGAGACAAACAACAGGTCGTTTGCAGCAAACGACTTGATGTTTGCAGCCGTTGTCCGGATCGAAAAAGCACAAGTGGTGGTTGGGGACTATTTGTTATCGTTTATCTCTTCAAAATCTACATACTCTCCTTCGTCATCGTCGAATATCTTTTTTTGTTTCTTCGGTCGGGAGGTGCTTTGTGAAGATTTTCTTTGTTCGGAATGCTGTTCGCCCGGATTGCGCGTTGCTTTTCTGCCCAATCCGAAAAACAGGCGCAGAATGCCGCTTATAATCGATATGCCGAATATAAAGATAATAAGAAGTATGATGAAAAGAAAGCCAAATATACTTGCCATAAATAAATTCGTTTATACTGGTTAAAGTAATAGTATTACAACAAGTATGCCAACTTATTGTTTATTGCTTTTTTGTGTAACCAGAGAAAGAATAATATACCATATGATAATAGTTGCAAAACCACTGATTCGGAATATTGCAAGAAGAAGGATGCAAACAAGCAGAAATATAAAACTCACTTTATTCTCCTTCCATGAAAGATTTTTAAACTTCAATGAAAACATCGGTATTTCCGAAACGAGCAAATAGGAGAACAGGATTACCAGAATGAGCAGGTAGATAGCATTGAAAGATTCGGATACTGCAAACCCGTGTGCTCCTGCTGTCAATGCTCCCCAGAATATGGCATTTGCCGGGACAGGCAATCCTACGAAAGAACTCGTTTGGCGAGTATCATTGTTGAATTTGGCCAGTCTTAATGCCGAGAATACCGCAATAATAAAGCCAAAATAAGGAAATATATACCGGATGCTCTCCAGAAAAGCGGGATAGTGTACTTCTTTGAATAATGAAAAGACGATTAGCCCCGGAACCAAACCGAAGCTGATGTCATCGGCAAGTGAATCCAAGTCTTTGCCGATAGGTGAGTGGGCATTCAATAACCGGGCAAGCATTCCGTCGAAAAAATCAAAAACTCCGCTTAGTAGGATAAAGAAGAAAGCCCATTCATATTGAGCTTGGAAAGCCATTAAACAAGCTATGCAACCTGAAAACAAGTTTAGGCAGGTTACGGTGTTAGGGATATAACGGGTGATGCTGTTGGCCATAGTGGTGACTATTTAAGTTTAGCAATGACGGTTTCGTTTCCGGTAGTCAGTTGTCCCATTTTGACACAGACTTCTGTGCCTAACGGCAGATAAACGTCTACTCTCGAACCGAATTTTATGAAGCCCATATGCTCGTCGATGTAGCATTCTTCTCCTACTTCGGCATAAGTGACAATTCGGCGTGCCATTGCACCGGCAATCTGGCGTGCCATTATTTCCACACCTTCCGGAGTTTCAATTACAACCGTGGAGCGTTCGTTCTCGGTACTTGCTTTAGGCAGCCATGCTTTCATGAACTTACCGTTTTGATGTCCCACTTTCTTGATTGTTCCGTCAACGGGATACCAGTTGGCATGTACATTCAGGATGCTCATAAAAATAGAAATCATCAGGCGCTTGTCATGAAAATATTCATGTTCGTCCACTTCTTCAATTACTACAATTCTGCCATCGGCAGGAGCTACAACCACTTTTTCGGTATCGCCTTCGAACAAACGGATCGGACAACGGAAAAAGTTAACCATTAAAGAATAGGCAACGATGCTTATCAATGCCAGTATGTAGAATGGTATTTTTGTCTCAAATGCAAAAAACATAATTGCATTGATGGCAATGAAGAACGCGCAACTCCCAATCAGGATGTGTGTTCCCTCTCTATGTAGTCTTATTTTTTTTAGTTTCTTTAGTCGTCGACCCATTTCTTGTATTAATGTTTTAGTTCGCAAAAATAATCTTAATTTGAAAACCTGCCAAGTAAATAGCTCTACATTTCTTGTTTTTCACTTCTTTTCTCTAAAAAAAGATTACGGTTGATAACTTTTGGCTTTTCTTTTTGCACATAATCCCGAAGCTGAGTATCTTTATAACCTTTTTAAAATAGTAGCGAATTAATATAATATATGTGTCCTATGCAGGATTTTGTTCATTTACACGTTCACACCCAATATTCAATCCTTGACGGTCAGGCAAGCATCCCCCGTTTGGTAGATAAAGCCATAGCTAACGGAATGCGCGGTATTGCCATTACCGATCATGGTAACATGTTCGGTATAAAGGAGTTCTTCAATTATGTAAATAAGAAGAACAGTGGGACGAACGGCGAGATAAAAGATTTAAAGAAGAAACTCGTTGCACTCCAAAACGGCGAGGGAGAATGCGAAGATAGAGAAGCGGAGATAGCCCATTGCAAAGCTCAGTTAGAGGAAGCTAAACAAAAACTGTTTAAACCGATTATCGGTTGTGAGATGTATGTTGCCCGTAAGCGGTTGACCAATAAAAACGGGAAAGAAGACCAAAGCGGATATCACCTTATTGTGCTGGCTAAAAATAAAAAAGGTTATCACAATCTGATCAAACTCGTGTCGAAGGCATGGACAGATGGATTTTATTCCCGTCCGCGTACCGACAGAGCCGAGTTGGAGAAATATCATGAAGGATTGATTGTAGCTTCGGCATGTTTGGGAGGTGAAGTTCCCAAGAAGATAACACAGGGACGTTTCGATGAAGCCGAAGAAGCTATCCGTTGGTACAAGAATCTGTTCGGGGAAGATTATTATTTGGAGTTGCAGCTTCATAAAGCAACAGTTCCCCGTGCCAACCATGAAGCCTATAATTTACAGTTAAACGTAAACAAACATTTGATCGAGTACTCGAAGAAGTTCAATGTCAAATTGATTTGCACGAATGACGTTCACTTTGTCGATGAAGAGAATGCCGAGGCCCATGATCGTTTGATTTGTTTAAGTACGGGTAAAGATTTGGATGATCCTAATCGTATGCTCTATTCCAAACAGGAGTGGATGAAAACGAAAGAGGAGATGAATGAAATCTTTAAAGATGTTCCCGAAGCTCTTGCAAATACCGTTGATATTTGCAATCAGGTTGAGTTCTATAGCATTGACCATGCACCTATCATGCCGACGTTTGAAATTCCTGTGGAGTTTGGAACGGAGGAAGAGTATCGCAAACGCTTTTCGGAAGAAGACCTCTTTAATGAATTTACACGGGATGAGAATGGAAAAGTGGTGCTCACGGAGGAAGATGCAAAATCTAAGATAAAGAAGCTTGGCGGTTATGACAAACTTTACCGTATTAAGCTCGAAGCAGACTACCTGAAGGAACTTGCTTACAAGGGTGCGAAGAAACTATATGGAGAGGAACTGTCGGATGAAGTGAAAGAGCGAATGAACTTTGAGCTTCATATCATGAAAACAATGGGTTTCCCGGGTTACTTCCTTATTGTGCAGGATTTTATTGCTGCGGGACGTGCCATGGGAGTGTCTATCGGACCGGGACGTGGTTCTGCCGCCGGTTCTGCCGTGGCTTATTGTTTGGGAATTACCAAGATTGATCCTATTAAATATGACTTGCTGTTTGAACGTTTCCTGAATCCCGACCGTATTTCATTGCCTGATATTGATGTCGATTTCGATGATGACGGACGTGGTGAAGTGCTTCGTTGGGTAACTGAGAAATATGGACAAGAGAAAGTTGCCCACATTATTACTTATGGTACGATGGCGACTAAACTTGCTATCAAGGACGTTGCCCGTGTTCAGAAGCTTCCGCTCTCGGAGTCGGATAGGTTGGCTAAATTGGTTCCGGACAAGATTCCCGATAAAAAGCTGAATCTGAAGAATGCCATTGAATACGTACCGGAGTTGCAAGCGGCGGAAGTTTCGCCTGATCCTTTGGTGCGCACTACTCTTAAGTATGCGAAAATGCTCGAAGGTAATGTTCGCGGAACAGGTGTACATGCTTGTGGTACTATTATTTGCCGTGATGATATTACGGACTGGGTTCCGGTCAGTACGGCGGATGATAAGGAAACCGGAGAAAAGATGCTGGTTACCCAGTATGAAGGTTCTGTAATCGAGGATACCGGATTGATAAAGATGGACTTCTTGGGATTGAAAACTTTGTCAATCATTAAAGAAGCCGTTGAGAATATCTATCAGAGTCAGGGAATCGTGCTCGACATAGATCAGGTTTCTATTGAAGATCCCGATACTTATAAACTATATAGTGACGGACGAACAATCGGTACATTCCAGTTTGAATCTGCCGGAATGCAGAAATACCTGCGGGAATTGCAGCCCACAACGTTTGAAGACTTGATTGCCATGAATGCCCTTTATCGTCCGGGCCCAATGGATTATATCCCTGATTTCATTGACCGTAAACATGGACGTAAACCAATCGAGTATGATATTCCCGTTATGGAGAAATATCTGAAAGATACTTATGGTATTACGGTTTATCAGGAACAGGTGATGCTTTTGTCCCGATTGCTTGCCGACTTTACCCGCGGTGAATCTGATGCACTTCGTAAAGCAATGGGTAAGAAGTTGAGGGACAAGCTAGACCACATGAAGCCTAAATTCATTGCGGGCGGTCAGAAGAACGGGCATGATCCTAAAGTGCTCGAAAAGATTTGGGGAGACTGGGAAAAGTTCGCTTCCTATGCGTTCAACAAGTCTCATGCCACCTGTTATTCGTGGGTAGCTTATCAGACTGCCTTCCTGAAAGCCAACTATCCGGCGGAATATATGGCTGCTACGATGAGCCGCAACATTTCGAACATTACTGAAATCACAAAGTTGATGGATGAATGTAAAATGATGAGGGTAGCGGTTTTGGGGCCGGATGTGAATGAAAGTAATTTAAAGTTTACCGTTAACAGGAAAGGTGCTATCCGTTTCGGAATGGGGGCGGTGAAAGGTGTTGGCGAAGGTGCTGTTGAGGCTATTGTTACCGAACGCAAGAAGAACGGTCCATATAAGAGCATCTTTGATTTTGTGCAACGCGTCAATCTGACGGCATGTAACAGAAAGAACATTGAAAATCTGGCTCTTGCCGGAGGATTTGATAACTTTACGGAACTAAAGCGGGAACAATATTTTGCAGTGAACACCAAAGGGGAAACCTTTATTGAAACACTGCTTCGTTATGGAAATAAATATCAGGACGATAAAAATGCTGCTGTAAACTCACTGTTTGGCGGTGATAATGTAATTGACATAGCTACTCCCGAAATTCTTCCGGCTGCCCCGTGGAGTGATTTGGAACGTTTGAATAAAGAAAGGGATTTGGTTGGTATTTACTTGTCTGCCCATCCCCTCGACGAATATTCCGTAGTACTTGAAGAGGTTTGTAATACTCACATGACCGATCTGGCGGATAAGGCAGCACTTGTAAATCGTGATGTTACAATGGGAGGAATTATTACTAATGTGCGTGAGGGGTATGGTAAAACAGGTAAACCTTATGGTATTGTCCGCATGGAAGACTACTCAGGTTCGGCAGAATTGCCATTTTTTGGAAATGATTGGATAGAATGGCGGAACTATTTGGCTGTCGGAATGTTTTTATTTATAAAAGCAAAATGTCAGCCGCGTCAGTGGAAGCCCGATGAACTCGACTTGAAAGTGACAGGTATTGAATTGTTGCCGGATGTAAAAGACGAGAAAATTGAGAAAATAACCATTGCTGCTCCGTTGGATGATTTGAATGAGGAACTAATAACCGAGTTGGCAACGCTTATAAAAAATAATCCGGGAAAGGCGGAACTTTATTTTAGAGTGAAGGATGGCGATGGACAGATGTCTGTAAATATGATGTCCCGCTCCATGAAAATATCGGTTAGAAAAGACTTGATAACGTTTTTAAAGATGCGACCGGAGTTGAACTATAAAATAAATTAGTATATTTGTGGCATTATTATAAATAAACAATTAAAAACAAATAGATTATGGCTTTACAGATTACAGATCAGAATTTTGAAGAATTGGCTAATGATAGCAAACCTTTAGTAGTTGATTTTTGGGCAACATGGTGCGGTCCTTGCAAAGCAATCGCTCCTATTGTGGAAGAACTTGCTGCCGAATATGAAGGAAAGGTAAACATCGGTAAGTGTGATGTAGATGAAAACGACGGAGTTACCGGTAAATTCGGTATTCGTAATATCCCTACAATTCTTTTCATTAAGAATGGCGAAGTGGTAGACAAACAAGTTGGTGCTGCTCAAAAGGCTGCCCTTAAGGCTAAAATCGACGCTTTGTTATAATACATACCTGATAAAAACAAAAAAACATGGGTTTAGAAGACGATTTCTTATTGGAGGATGAAGATGACGAAAAGACTGTCGAATTCATCAAGAATTACCTGCCGCAAGAACTGAAAGATAAGTTTACCGACGATGAGTTGTATTACTTTCTCGATGTAATGGTAGATTATTATTCTACAAGCGGATGTTTGGATGTTCAGCCTGATGCTGACGGTTTCATTAACATTGACCAAGACGAGATTGTCAACTATATTGTTAATGAAGCTAAGAAAGACGGAATGGGCGAATATGCTCCCGAAGATATTTTATTCGTGGTTCAAGGTGAAATGGAATATGGCAATTCACTGGGACAAGTAGAATAAGTATGATAAATTAGTAATATGGAAAAAGGCAGTTAATTGTTAACTGCCTTTTTTATTTCGTTTTATTGCTGGTAGAAAAAGAAGACTGCCGCTCCAATGAGAATAATTCCCAATACTCCGTAAAATAGCCTTGCCTTTCCCCGTCCCACATTGCGCACTATCATTTGGGCATTTTGTGCTGTGAAAAACCAGTTCCAGTTAAAAATAGCAGCAAGTAGTGATAGGACTCCTGCTAAAGCAAACAGTATCTGAACAAAGTATTTTGCTCCCATAGTTTTATAAGGTAATGAGTCGGCCTCCGTCTTCCTGTTCCTCGATAGTTACCTTTATAGCATTCTCCGGAAGTAATTCTTCCACTAATTCCGGCCATTCGATGAAACAAAGTGCTCCCGAGTAGAAATAATCTTCATATCCCATGTCATAAACTTCTTCCAGTTTCTTGATACGGTAAAAATCGAAGTGATAAATCAATTCTCCGGTTTCATCGGAACGGTATTCGTTGATGATGGCAAATGTAGGTGAGTTAATGACATCTGTAACACCGAGGCATTCGCAAACAGCTTTGATGAAAGTTGTTTTGCCGGCTCCCATTTTTCCGTAGAAAGCAAACACGGTGTTGTCGTCCATAGCATTGATAAACTGCTTGGCTGCGTCATGGATATTGTCCAGAGATGAAATCTTTATTTCCATAATAGTTATGCGTTGTTAGTTATTTTCTTGAAGATGATTCTGCCAACCTTGCATACGGCGTATATAAGAATGGAGAAAAAAATGATAGATGCCCCCGAGGGCACGTTATGTCTGTAAGAAATATATAATCCTCCCAAACACCCGATATATCCGATAAGTATGGATAACCAGATAATCCGCTTAAAATTATAGGTAAATAAGTTGGCGGTCATTTGGGGAATGGTAAGCAGGGATATAACAAGTACAATGCCCACCATGCGCAGGCAAGCCACTATGGTGAGGGCAATGAACATCATCATCAGATACTCGAAAACCACTACGGGGATACCTTGCGAACGGGCAAACTCCCTGTCGAAAGCTATTGATATAATAGGATGTATGAACAGGGTGAAAAATACAATCAGGATAATTGAAAGCAGGGCAAGGATCAGAATATCTGTTTGTGTAATGGTAAGGATATTGCCAAAAAGGAATGCCGATAAGTCGGGAGCAAATCCCGGAGAAAGGAAAGTGAACATGATACCGAGTGCCATGCCCAATGTCCAGAATACTGCAATGGCAGAATCTTCACGCATATCATTCCGTTTGCTCAACCACTCTACTCCGAAAGCCGAGAATACGGAAAAAACAGCCGCCGCCAAGATAGGGGAGATTCCGGTATAAAGCCCTAAACCGACACCACCGAAAGAAGCATGCGTAATTCCTCCACTGATAAAAACCAGTCGGCGGGTTACTATGTAAGTCCCGATAATGCCACAGGCAATACTGGCAAACAAACTACCCAGCAAGGCGTTCTGAAAAAATGTATATTGTAGTAAATCCATTCTTTTTAGTGTTTAACGTTTAGTGATAAGTGATTAATGTTAGTCACTTATCACTAAACGCTAATAGTTATTTAAACCTTCTTTCACCTACAACAAGGAAAACCTCGTCTTTCAGTTCATCCGGCAGATTAATTCCCCGCAGTTGCAAACTTCTGTTCCAACCGGCAACGTCCACCTCTTTCATGGTATAGAATACTTCACGGAACTGCTCTACCTGTTCATCTGTATATTCATCGGAAGGCATGCCTTGATATTGGTCTAACTCCTCATCGTCATAGTATTCTACCGTTTTGCTTACTGCTGCAAGCAAACTGTCTTTTTCGCATACGGCATGCTGGCCGCAGCATTCACTGTCCACCTCCTTTACTTCGGGGAAACTTTCCAGTTCTCCGTTTTCTATTTTCTTTTGAATCCGTTTGTTACGGATGAATCCTGCAATAGCAGCAATCATGCAAAGAAAAAGAAGGCTTATGACTAATATCCACATACGCTGAATTGTATTTTAAACAAAGTTACTCATTTAATCATTGATAATGAATCCGGCTAATCTTAAATCTTCCCAATAATTGGGATAAGACTTGGAAACGACTTGAGGATCATTGATTGTGATATGCTGATTGATAAGGCACATCGGTGCAAAAGCCATTGCCATGCGGTGATCTTCGTAAGTGTCGATAACCGGGATTGCATCAGCTTCGCAACGTTCTCCGTTCCAACTCAATATAGAATTGTTTTCTTCTCTCAGGATGTACCCCAATTTCCCAAGTTCTTTTATCAGTGCGGCAATCCGGTCTGTTTCTTTTATCTTCAAACTTTGCAAGCCTGTGAAGCGGAACGGTAGTCCCAATGCCACACAGGTGACTACGAATGTCTGTGCCAAATCCGGTTCGTTCACAAAGTCATAATCTAACTTTGCCGGTAGTTTGCCTGTCTTTTTCAGCATCACCCCCCACGGTGTAAATTTGGTTTTTATTCCCAAACGGGCAAATATGTCTGCCACTTTGCTATCACCCTGATAACTGTTGGGGAACAGTCCGAGCAATTCCACTTCCGCATCTTTCGCTAGGGCGACAATCTCGTACCAATATGAAGCAGCCGACCAATCGGATTCTACTGTAAAGGGAACGGGAGCATATGGGTGAGGTTCCACTTTTATGCTGCTTTCGGCTATCCATTCTGCTTTTGCACCAAAATCTTTCATCAGTTGCAAGGTCAGGTCTATGTAGGGTTTGGAAACAACCTCTCCGGTGAGATGAATGGTTAATCCGTGTTTCAGGATGGGAGCAATCATCAGCAAAGCCGATATGTATTGCGAACTGACATCTCCTTTTAAAGAAATTTCTTTTTTGGTAAGCAACGCTCCTGTGATCTTCAGAGGAGGAAAACCGTCTTCACCTACATATTCTATGTGTGCTCCCAAAGTGCGCAGGGCATCTACCAATATGCGGATGGGACGTTGTTGCATCCTTTTGGTTCCCGTAATTATTCTGGTTCCCTCGCTAACCGATAAAAAAGCTGTGAGAAAGCGCATGGCAGTTCCGGCAGCCATAATATCAATCGTTTCATTTTCTTCGCTCAAGGCTTTAACCATAACACTTGTGTCATCGCAGTCGGACAGGTTATCGGGTGTGAAACTGCCTTTTCCCAATGCATTAATGACAAGTGCCCTGTTGCTGATACTCTTTGAAGCCGGTAGTTTAATGGTGGCGCGGATATTATCGGGTGCTGAAACCTTTATTTGCATGATAATTAACTTGATAATTTTGACTGGCAAAGATAGCTAATTATTTGCTTATAAGATTTAAAATCCGTCCACTTTCTCCTCCAATTCTTCTTCCTGATTTGTGATACCCAACAGATGATTTATTTTTCTTCTTTTTTCCAAGTCTTTGAAATAGCTCTCTACTACTTTGTAAATATCGAAGTGATAGGTGGAGCCGGCAGCCATGTCAAGTGATTCGACCATATTCTTTACTGCCTGTTGGAGCTTATCCGATTCAATCAGATGCAGCTCATTGCTGTGAATAAGATACTTTTCCATAACCGTACTTATTTTAATGTTCTAAAGACAGAACGTTCGGAGCTTAGAGAAAGTTTGGGCAATTAATAATTCTTTTGAAGTTACCTGAATAAGTATTGGTGTAAATAAGAATATTAGTTACTTTTGTAGAGTAATGTGAAGAGTAAGGTTTTATGAGCGGACTGAATATTAAAAATGAATTTTATCCCGATTGTCCTATCCGGAATATATTATCCCGCATAGGAGATAAGTGGTCGTTGCTGGTGCTTTATATTTTGAATCAGACTCCTGTGATGCGGTTTAGTGAGTTGCAAAAAGCCATTCCGGACATTTCTCAGAAAATGCTGACTGTCACTCTCCGTACATTGGAAGAGGATGGTTTTGTGAAACGTAAGGTTTATGCAGAAGTTCCTCCGAGAGTTGAGTATTCTTTGACAGACCGCGCTGTCTCTTTGTTGCCTCATGTCAATTCTTTGATAGGTTGGGCAAAAGAGAATATGGATGCAATTATGAAAGATAGGAAAAAAGTGGTGTAGAAGGCTTAACTCTATAAGATAAGGTTGAACTTCCCTGCACTGTGGCACAAGGGCGATAAATATTTGTGGTATAGATAAATTGGTGTGCCGCAAAGCTGTGAAGTTATAGTCTTTTTCCCGCACCATTCATATAAAATTAAGGTCTTGTATCTTCTGCGAACCGGGGAAGAAAAAGAATGCAAATACTGTAAATTACTGAGCTTGTTTAGCTCCTGAAATTTGGATATTCCCGAAATATTTCGTATATTTGTAGTATGTAAAAGGAACTAAATACTGCGGTTCCTTTTGTTATATTCCTGCCTAATCATAGTTACACTACGTCTTCTTGCCAGTTACTGTACACTGACTACTGAGTTAGTGTACACCGTCTCACCTGTTAGTGTACACTGACAAGCTAACATGTTCCGTTGTTTTCCCTTAGTTGTCCTTATGTTTTTTTTAATTGTCCCGGTGAATTGATTTAGTTAACCGGTTGAATAGAATAAATAACGTGTTGTTTGAATCATCCCTGTGCGGGGATGAAAGTATTCGATTCATTTGCTCGTGGCACATGAAACATGCTTGTATATAGTTAGTTAACTGCTCTGTGCGGCGGTGCGGGGAAGTTGAACATATACTTCTTAAGGAGGAAGAATATAAAAAAGGTGCACCACCAAGTGATGCACCTTCCATATTATTAAAAAACAATTTCTTACATTCTATCGGGAACTTCGATACCGAGTAATCCCATACCTTGTTTAATGACTTTTCCAATAGTTGCAGAAAGAGCCAAACGGAAGACTTTTACCTCTTCATTTTCTTCTCTCAAGATACTGAAATCATGATAGAACTGATTGTATTCTTTCACCAAGTCATAAGTATAGTTTGCAATGACAGAAGGGCTGTAATCCGTTCCGGCTTGCTTCACAACGCTTGCAAAATCGGAAACCATCTGAATCAATCCTTCTTCTTTTTCACTTAACTCTATGTTTGCAGGAAGCACTTCGGGGATTACAATTCCCGCTTCTGCCGCTTTACGCAAAACCGACTGAATACGAGCATATGTATATTGGATGAAAGGACCCGTGTTACCGTTGAAGTCAATAGACTCCTTCGGATTGAAAGTCATGTTCTTACGTGCATCCACCTTCAGGATAAAGTATTTCAACGCACCCAAACCAACGATGCGGGCAATGTTATCGGCTTCTTCCTTGGTGCAACCATCCAGTTTACCAAGTTCTTGGGACGTTTCTTTAGCAGTCCGAACCATTTCTTCAATCAGATCATCGGCATCGACAACCGTTCCTTCACGTGATTTCATCTTTCCTTCGGGGAGCTCCACCATTCCGTAGGAGAAGTGAACCAAGCTCTTACCCCATTCAAAGCCTAACTTATCAAGCAAAATGGAAAGCACTTGGAAGTGATAGTTTTGTTCGTTACCCACAACGTAAATCATCTTGTTGATAGGATAATCGGCAAAACGGAGTTTGGCAGTGCCTATGTCCTGAGTCATGTAAACAGATGTTCCGTCGCCACGCAACAATAATTTATGGTCGAGTCCTTCTCCGGTGAGGTCTGCCCACACGGAACCATCTTCTTTCTTATAGAAGAAACCTTTTTCAAGTCCTTCCATCACCTTTTCTTTTCCTTCGAGGTAAGTGTTCGATTCGTAATAAATCTTATCGAAGTTCACACCCATTGCTTTATATGTTTCATCGAATCCGGCATAAACCCATTCGTTCATCATCTTCCACAAACCTCTTATCTCAGAATCTCCTGCTTCCCACTTCACCAACATCTCGCGGGCTTCATTCATCAACGGAGATTTTGCTTCTGCCTCTTCCTTACTCATGCCCTGAGCCATCAGTTCGGCAATCTCGGCTTTATAATGTTTATCGAATGCCACATAGTAATCTCCCACCAAATGGTCACCTTTCTTGCCTGATGATTCGGGAGTTTCTCCGTTACCATATTTCTTCCAGGCAAGCATGGACTTACAGATATGAATGCCACGGTCATTCACTATATTGGTTTTCACAACTTTATTGCCGTTGGCTTCCATAATGTTAGCCAATGACTTGCCCAACAGGTTATTGCGCACATGCCCCAAATGCAAAGGCTTGTTTGTGTTAGGCGATGAATATTCAATCATCACCAAAGGAGAGTTATCTGTTGCTGCAACAAACCCGTATTCTTTTACGGAACGGATTTGGTTCAGCAAATCTATCCAACATGATGACGCAATGGTCAGGTTAAGAAATCCTTTGATTACATTGAAAGCAGCCACAGCCGGTTCGTTTTTCTGCAAATACTCACCTATTTCCTGAGCTGTTTGTTCCGGTCCTTTGCGAGACATCTTCAAGAATGGAAATACCACCAAAGTAAGATGTCCTTCAAACTCCTTTTTAGTTTTTTGCAACTGCACCTGTGCCGCAGCAACGTCTTGTCCATAAAGAGTCTTTATTCCGTCTATCACGGAAGCTGTAATCTTGTTTTCTACATTCATATCTTTGTATGTTTCTGAATACTACGTAAATATATATGGGAGTGCAAAGATAATACATTTGCAGCAGATACAAAAAAAAGGAGGCGTAAAGCTACGTCTCCTTCAAATCTCTTTAAAAGAATGCTTTATTTAATAGCTTCTGACAATTCTGCACCAGCTTTAAATTTAGCAACTTTCTTAGCAGGGATAGTGATAGCAGCCTTAGTTGAAGGGTTGATACCTGTTCTTTCTCCTCTTTCGGCAACTGAGAATGTTCCGAAACCAACTAAAGATACTTTGTCACCAGACTGAAGAGCCTTGGTTACACTTGCCACGAAAGCATCAAGAGCTTTCTTTGAATCTGCTTTGCTCAAGCCTGACTCTGCTGCGATAGCGCTAATAAGTTCTGCCTTATTCATAATTAGTAAATGATTAATTAATATGTTACACAAAAAGATAATTCGAAATTTCTCACAAATATAGGGCTTAGATTCAATATTTCAAATAGAAAAGCTAAAAAAACGCCCTCAATTCAGAAAAAAAAGTAAGAGAATGAGCATTTTATGCTTCCAAACAGAATTAATTAGTAAATTTGTGCCACATTTTTATCATTTATAACGAATCAACAAGCTAAATTACATATGCCTACTATAACTAAAAACCTGATAATTATTAATGTTCTGTTCTTTTTCGGTGGAATTGTAGCAACAAAATACGGACTGGATCTGAATAATTATTTGGGACTGCATTTCTTCCTTGCCGAGGATTTCAACCTCGCCCAGTTATTCACCTACATGTTTATGCACTCAGGCTTCGATCACATATTTTTCAATATGTTTGCCGTATGGATGTTCGGACGTGTACTTGAACAAGTATGGGGGCCAAAACGTTTTCTTTTCTACTATATCCTTTGCGGAGTAGGAGCAGGATTGGTTCAGGAATTAGTGCAATACATCCATTATGTAACCGAGTTATCGGCTTATGACAGTGTCAATATCGGAGGAGCAATAATCCCAATGAAAGAATACCTGAACTACATGACTACAGTTGGAGCTTCAGGAGCAGTATATGCTATTTTGCTTGCTTTCGGTATGCTTTTCCCGAACAACAGCATTTTTATCTTCCCGTTGCCTTTCCCGATTAAAGCCAAATACTTTGTAATAGGATATGCCGTAATCGAACTGGTACTGGGAATAAGCAACAATGCAGGTGATAATGTAGCCCACTTTGCCCACCTGGGAGGCATGATTTTCGGATTCATATTAATTATGTATTGGAAGAAAAAGAATAATAACAATGGGACACTTCATTACTGATTTAAAAGAGACATTCAAGCGGGGTAATATCTATATCCAACTTATTTATATCAATGCAGGGGTGTTTATTCTGACTTCCCTGCTCACCGTCTTTCTGATGTTGTTTAACAGAAGCAGCGAACCTATATTACGCTTTCTGGATATGCCGGCATCCATTACTGCTTTCCTCGAACAGCCGTGGTCTTTGTTCACCTACATGTTTATGCATGCAGGAGTGATGCACATATTATTCAATATGTTGTGGCTCTATTGGTTTGGCTCCTTATTCCTTTACTTTTTCTCCGCCAAGCATCTGAGAGGGCTTTACGTATTGGGCGGAATTTGCGGAGGACTACTTTACCTGTTGGTATTCAATATATTCCCATATTTCAACGGAATTGTAAATTACTCCTATTTGCTGGGTGCATCGGCTTCCGTTCTTGCCATTGTTGTGGCAACAGCTTACAGGGAACCTAATTATGAGGTACGCCTCTTATTCATCGGATCCATCAAATTAAAGTATATTGCCCTGTTCATGATAATAACCGACATTCTATTCGTGACTTCCAACAATGCCGGAGGACACATTGCCCACTTGGGTGGAGCATTGGCGGGACTTTGGTTTGCTGCAAGCCTGAGCAAAGGAAAGGACATGACAGCATGGATAAACCGGATACTCGACTGGATAAGCGGACTGTTTGACGGAAAATCATGGAAACGGAAGAAGAAACCCACGATGAAGGTTCATTACAACCGCAATCCTAAAGACTTTGATTATAATGCCCGCAAGAAAGCCGACTCGGAAGAAGTGGACCGCATTCTTGACAAATTGAAGAAATCGGGTTATGAGAGTTTAACAACAGAAGAAAAGAAAAGCTTGTTTGATGCAAGCAAGCGGTAGTTGGGAAAGAGATGAAATATTTCGGTAAATTTATCGGCTATCTTATATTATTCGTGAATCTTATCTTCACCGGATTGCTATTGTTGTGTGCTTACAGCCCGTATATCAACCCTGTTAATCACCCGATTCTTTCATGTGCCGGATTGGCTTTTCCGGTCTTTCTGATTATTAACCTGATCTTTCTGTTCTTCTGGCTCTTCATCTACCGGAAATATGCGTTACTGTCCTTCGTCGGTTTGCTATTATGTTTCGGACAGATAAAAACTTATATGCCCTTCCATTTCAGAACGAAAGATATTCCCGAACAAGCATTCAAATTATTGTCTTACAACGTAATGGGAACAAACTTTTATTCAGAGAATGAAGATGCCGACATCCTGACACAGTATATACAAAAACTCAATCCGGATATAATCTGCATGCAAGAGTTTGCAGAAAACGGAAAAGCGAGCCGTATCAACGGCACTCTCAAAGCATATCCCTACAAAGTATTCCACAAAGTGGGAAAAGGTCAGAGCAACGGAGTAGCATGTTTTTCACGTTTCCCTGTTCTAAGCTCAAAAAGCATAAAGTATGATAGCATGAGCAATGGCTCCGTCATGTATAAATTAGAAATTAATGGAGATACGGTTTTATTAATCAACAATCACCTCGAATCCAATAAACTAACGGCCAACGACAAGAAAATATACACGGAAATGATTAAATCACCGGAAGCAGGAAAAGTGAAAAGCGGTTCCAAGCTACTGATAAAGAAATTAGCGGAAGCATCCGCCATCCGTGCCGTGCAAGCCGATACAATAGCTAAAATCATTAAGTCATCCAAACTACACTACATAATAGCCTGCGGAGATTTTAACGATTCTCCCATATCTTATGCACACCGCATCATCGCACAAGATTTGGATGACGCATTTACACAATCGGGACAGGGTTTCGGCATATCCTACAACCAAAACAGATTCTATTTCAGAATCGATAATATATTAATCAGCAAGAACCTGCAATCTTATAACTGCACGGTAGACAATAAAATAGACGTTTCCGACCATTACCCCATTTGGTGTTATATAAGCAAAAAACAATAATAACTTAAATTCTATTATATGAAAATCAGTAATTTAGTACTTATCTTAGCTACATGTTGTATGACTTACTCCTGTGCTACAAAAACGGAAACAAATCCGTTTCTTTCCGAGTTTACAAACGAGTATGGCGCTCCTCCTTTCGACAAGATTAAAATGGAGCACTACGAACCGGCTTTTCTAAAAGGCATCGAAGAGCAGAATAAGGATATTGAAGCTATCATCAATAACACGGAAGCTCCCACATTCGAGAACACAATCGTGGCTCTTGATAACAGTGGTGAGATATTATCCCGTGTAGGCGGAGTTTTCTTCAATATGACCGAAGCGGAAGCCAATGACTCCATTACGGAACTCTCGATGAAAATAGCTCCGATGCTTTCAGAGCATAGCGACAACATCTACCTGAACCAAGATTTGTTTAAGAAGGTAAACGCCGTTTATGCACAAAAAGAATCATTGAATTTAACTTCGGAACAAAGCAGGCTTTTAGACAAATACTATAAAGCATTTGTGCGTTCGGGTGCTGCACTAGATGCTGACAAGCAACAGCAATTACGTGAAATAAACAAGCAATTGGCTACTTTGGAATTAGATTTCAGCAACCATGTTCTGAATGAAAACAATGCTTACCAGTTAGTCATTGATAATGAAAATGACCTCTCCGGACTCCCCGACTGGGTAAAACAAGGAGCTGCCGATGAAGCAAAAGCCAAAGGAATGGAAGGTAAATGGGTATTCACTTTACAGAACTCGAGCCGCTTGCCATTTTTACAATATGCAGACAACAGAGAACTCCGCAAGCAGATTTACAATGCCTACATCAACCGTGGCAATAATAATGACAAGAATGATAACAAAGCGGTTCTTGCTAAAATTATCCAACTTCGTTTGGCAAAAGCCAATTTATTAGGCTATGATACTTATGCAAACTTCATCCTTGATGAAAACATGGCGAAGAACTCTGAAACAGCCATGGACTTTATGATGAACCTTTGGAAATACTCCGTTGCAAATGCAAAAACCGAAGCTGCCGAACTCCAGAAAATAATGGATAAAGAAGGCAAAGGCGAAAAACTTGCAGCTTGGGACTGGTGGTATTATTCAGAAAAGCTGCGCAATGAAAAATATAACCTGACAGAAGACGAGTTGAAACCTTACTTCAAACTTGAAAACGTGCGTGAAGGTGCAAACATCGTAGCCAATAAGCTATATGGAATAACTCTGACAGAATTAAACAATGTTCCTGTTTATAACGAAGACGTAAAAGTATATGATATTAAAGATGCCGATGGTTCTCATCTGGCACTTTATTATACAGATTATTTCCCACGTGCAGGTAAAAGAGGAGGCGCATGGATGAGTAATTACAGAGAGCAGAAAGGTGACATCCGCCCCACTATCTGCAATGTAGCCAGCTTCACAAAACCGGCAGGAGACATGCCTTCCCTGCTTACTCTTGACGAAGTGGAAACCCTTTTCCACGAGTTCGGTCATGGTTTGCATGGAACTCTAAGCAAATGCGAATACAAAGGAACATCCGGTACAAACGTAGCACGCGATTTTGTAGAACTTCCTTCCCAAGTAATGGAACACTGGGCTACCGAACCGGAAGTATTGAAAATGTATGCAAAACATTATCAGACAGGAGAAACCATTCCTGATGAACTTATTACAAAAATCCTTAACCAGAAAACATTCAATCAAGGATTTATGACTGCCGAACTTATCGCTGCCGCACTTCTGGACATGCAACTGCACAGCCTGAAAGATGCCGACAATCTGGACATCGTGGCTTTCGAAAAAGAAGCAATGGATAAAATCGGCTTGATACCGGAAATAGCACCCCGTTACCGATTGACATATTTCAATCACATCATTGGCGGATATGCTGCCGGATATTATAGCTACTTATGGGCGAATTTACTTGATTGCGACGCATTTGAGGCATTCAAGGAAAAAGGAATCTTCGATCAGGAAACCGCTGCATCTTTCAGAAAAAATGTACTTGAAAAAGGCAACAGCGAAGATCCGATGGTGCTTTACAAGAAGTTCAGAGGAACAGAACCTCAACAAGAGCCAATGTTGAAATCAAAAGGGCTTATCCGATAATTAAACCCTTATCATAATGAATTTTAGGCTGCAAAATGTTCTTTTGCGGCCTAAAATGCTATTAGTGTTTTAAATATTTGTTTCACTTTGTGCCTGAAAGTGAAAAAAAAACTATATTTGCAGCCTTATAGCGAACCGAAAATTAATTAAAGTAAGTAATATAAATTTCAAAGTAAAATGCAAAACAAAGGATTTGTAAAAGTTTTTGCGATATTACTCACACTCGTATGTGTGTTCTATCTATCCTTTTCTTTTGTAACTCGCCATTATATCAGTAAGGCAGAAGAGTATGCAAAAGGAGATAAGAAGTTAGAGCAGAACTACCTTGACTCTATGTCAAATGAAAAGGTGTGGTTGGGTAACTATACGCTCAAACAATGTCGTGAGATGGAGATTAGTTTAGGTCTTGACCTAAAAGGAGGGATGAACGTCATTCTCGAGGTATCTGTAGGTGATGTAGTTAAAGCATTGGCAGACAACAAGCCGGACGAAGCTTTCAACAAAGCTATTGCCGAAGCTACAAAACTGCAAGCTACCAGCCAGGATGACTTTATAACATTGTTTATCAAAGAATATCACAAAGCTGCACCGGGTGCAAAACTTTCCGAACTGTTCGCTACTCAACAATTAAAAGACAAAGTTTCTCAGAAAAGCTCTGATGCCGAAGTAGAAAAAGTGTTGAGAGAAGAAGTTAAAGCAGCCGTAGACAACTCTTATAACGTACTTCGTACCCGTATCGACCGTTTCGGTGTTGTTCAGCCTAACATCCAAAGTCTGGAAGACAGAATGGGACGTATCATGGTGGAACTTCCGGGCATCAAAGAACCTGAACGTGTAAGAAAATTGCTTCAGGGATCTGCCAACCTTGAATTCTGGGAAACTTATCATGCAAATGAAGTAGTTCCCTTCTTGCAAGGCGCCGACTCAAAATTACGTGAAATCTTATCTAACGAAACACCTGCCGACTCAACCGTTGTTATTACAGAAACAGAAGAAGTAGTAGCACAAAACACAGCCACTAGTGCTGCCGACAGCCTTGCTGCCGCACTGAAAGGTGACAAAGCTACCCAGAACGATTCTGAAATGATGGCTCAGGCTAAGAAAGAACATCCGTTATTGTCTGTTCTTCAGCTCAACACAAGCGGACAAGGTCCCGTTGCCGGTTATGCAAGCTACAAAGACACAGCCGATATTAACAGATACCTTTCTATGAAAGAAGTTGCAGACCAGCTTCCTAAAGAACTTCGTTTGAAGTGGGGAGTTAAAGCAGCCGAATTCGATAAGAAAGGACAAATCTATGAACTCTATGCTATCAAGGCAACAGAGCGTAACGGTAAAGCTCCGCTTGAAGGAGACGTTATCACTAACGCCAAAGACGAATATGACAGCTATGGCAAACCTGCCGTAAGTATGTCTATGAACTCTGACGGTTCAAGAAGATGGGCATTGCTGACAAAACAGAACGTAGGCAGATCTATCGCAATCATTCTGGATGGTTATGTATATTCTGCACCAAACGTAATGAATGAAATTACCGGTGGTAATTCACAAATCACAGGTCACTTCACTCCGGAAGAAGCGAAGGACTTGGCAAACGTATTGAAATCAGGTAAGATGCCGGCTCCTGCCCACATCGTACAAGAAGATATTATCGGTCCGTCACTCGGTCAGGAATCTATCAATCAAGGTATCTTGTCATTCATCGTGGCTTTGATTCTATTGATGATTTACATGTGCGCTATGTACGGACTCGTTCCGGGTATGATTGCCAATGGTGCATTGGTAGTAAACTTCTTCTTCACATTAGGTATCCTTTCATCATTCCAAGCTGCCCTGACTATGTCCGGTATTGCCGGTATGGTGTTGTCACTCGGTATGGCTGTGGATGCCAACGTGCTTATCTACGAACGTACAAAAGAAGAACTTCGTGCCGGTAAGAATGTGAAGAAAGCATTGGCAGACGGTTATTCAAATGCATTCTCTGCAATCTTCGACTCCAACTTAACATCAATCATTACCGGTGTTATCTTGTTTAACTTCGGTACCGGTCCTATCCGTGGTTTTGCAACCACATTGATTATCGGTATCCTCTGTTCATTCTTTACTGCTGTGTTCATGACACGCCTTGTTTATGAATACTTCATGGGTAAAGATAAACTGTTGAACCTGACATTCACTTCACCTATATCCAAGAAGATGTTGGTAAACACCCATTATAACTTTATGGGACATATCAGCAAATACTTCACAATCTTAGGTGTTATCATTGTAATCTGTATTGCTTCATTCGCAATCCGCGGCTTAAGCCAGAGTATCGACTTCACCGGTGGACGTAACTTCGTTGTTCAGTTCGAACAGGCAGTTGAACCGGAACAAGTAGAAACTTTAATCAGAGAACAAGTAGGAACAGATATTTCTGTAAGTGCCATTGCTATCGGTACAGACAAGAAAACCGTTCGTATCAGTACCAACTACAGAATCAATGATGCAGGTAACGAAGTAGACTCTGAAATCGAAAAATTCCTGTATGAATCATTGAAACCGTTGTTGACTGAAAACATTCCATTGGAAGTGTTTATCGACCGTGATAACTACACCGGTGGCAGTATCATCAGTTCTCAGAAGGTAGGTCCGAGTATCGCCGACGATATTAAGACTTCGGCTATCTGGTCTGTATTGCTTTCATTGGTAGCAATCGGTTTATACATCTTGTTGAGATTCCGTAACATTGCATATAGTGTCGGTTCGGTTATCGCATTGACAACGGATACCATTATGATTATCGGTGCCTACTCACTGTTGTGGGGTATCGTTCCGTTCTCATTGGAAATAGACCAGACATTTATCGGTGCTATCCTTACGGCTATCGGTTATTCTATCAACGATAAGGTGGTAATCTTCGACCGTGTACGTGAGTTCTTCGGACTATATCCGAAACGTAACCGCAAGCAGCTGTTCAACGACTCTTTGAACACTACATTGGCTCGTACAATCAATACCTCATTGAGTACATTGATCGTGTTGTTGTGTATCTTCATCCTCGGTGGTGATTCAATCCGCAGCTTCGCATTCGCAATGATTCTCGGTGTTGTTATCGGTACATTATCTTCATTGTTCGTTGCATCTCCTATCGCTTATTTAATGATGAAGAAAAGAGGTGACAAAGAGGATGTAACTCCGGTTGCTGAAGAAGTAAAGGCTGAATAATCCTTTCTATCATATAGAAAAAGGCGTTCCTTGTGGGGAACGCCTTTTTATTTTCGTTATACTAAACATTGAACATTATTCTGATTATTCTATATCTTTTCCGTAAACTTTAGTAAAGCTTAAAAAGATGCATAACTGTACTATAATTTTTTAAAATTATTAAAGCAAAGATCTTGATATTTTTAATAAGGAATTTCTTTGTTTTCAAAATCAAATTCAGCAATAGTATATTTATTCCAATTTGAAGTGTTTTGATACGCTGACAAAGTCCCTTTAGGTATATAGATAGTTGGAACAGTTCCAAAGTAGAATGTATTTGCATCAATAGTCGGAGGTATTCTCGATTTTAAATAAATAGCATCAAAAGCAATATAAGCAAAAGCAAGATATTGTATGTCAATTATGGTCTTAGGCAGAACTAAAACTCCTGTATTACTATTAAATGAATATCCCGTAATAACACTTACTGTTGCTGGTAATTCTAAATATCTCAAATTAACACAACTTCTTACAATATTAGATTTTGTTGTTCCATTGGGAATCTTTAAAAATTTAACAGGACAATCATAGATTGCATCGCTATCCAAAACGCATCCTTCTTTAAAATTAAATTCTTTAATATTCGTATAATTAAAACATGAACGACCTATACTTTCTACATTTTCCAAATTAATATCAGTTAAACTCGTACATTTAAAAAATATAGATTGTCCTAATTTAGTTAGCGATTTGCCAAGTTTAACTTTTTTCAAATTGGAACATTCGGCAAATGTACTTAAGACACTACCACCAGTATACATATTCCCTTTTAACTCAATAATATTTTCCGGTAACACAATACTTTCTAATGATACACATTTATAAAAGGCTCCATTAGATAAAGAAGACAAGTTTTTAAACTTAGATAATTCATCAAATGAAGTAATAGCTGTTTCTCTGAATTTCAGATTTATATCTGTTATATCCTCTATTCGTTCCTGAGTTATTCCCACTCCATCCCCCCAATTGATCTTAACAATATCCCTAACAGCTTTATCCGCAAATCGTATATAAAACTCACCATTTACATCTAAAGAAAGTTTCCCAAACGTGTTCTTTAACGCATTCACCGAATCTTCATAACAGTTCCCATTAATCGTAATACTGCCATCCAAAACAGGGAATTCATCCTCCCCGGCAAGTCCATCACTACTTAAACCACTATATGTACCATCCGCTAATTTTGCTAATACATCAAGCATTTCACTATTATAAGTCTCATCAAAATTCACGACTCGAATATGTTGCAATGCATGGTTTTCCTGATTCACTTGCGAGTTCATTACGTCAACCAGCAATTGCATAGGATTCATCAAAGAACAATTTACAATATAGAAGTCTGTAATAATTGATTTGCATAAACTTATATTCACACCTTCATTTGTAAGCAACGGATAATTAGCTAATGAAAGATACTGATTATCCGCACTAAACTCAATATGCTGTAATCCACCACCTTGTGGAAGTTGTATCTGTGTCAACGAAGTACCATCAGCATATACTTTACGTAAGTGCGTACATGCTGTTAAATTCAGAGATCCGGTAAGAGTCTTTATATTAGACAATATCAGATTTTGCAATGAAACACAGTTAGATATGTTCAATGCAGCAATGGAAATTGTTATAGGCTCTGTCTTACTGCCGAGCCTTATTTCCCGTAACATTTTCCCTTGTATTCCCATTGTACCCGATATATTTTTATCATGCCAATCGCCTATATCCTGAAGAAAAGAAGCTGCTTGAATTGTGTTTTGTTGGTCACCTGAACCGGAAAGTTCAATAAGTATTTCACATTTATCGCCAGCCTTAGTACGTTCGCCACGTATAATACTTGTACCATTAGCAATAGCAGGATACATATCTATTGCAGGAGTCAATTCATATTTAATAGTATCACCTGCTGCACGCACAGTTATAGTATCGGTGCCATTAGCAGAAAACATTCCAAAGCTATATTTACTCATAATATAGATAATACGTTTTGATATCCACCGCATCTCTGCTGAGAAATGATCCCCTAACGATTGAGCAATAGGATCTGTATCATTGGTATACGAACCGTTCATATAGGCCAATTTACCATTTTCATATGTAAACTTTGCATCTGCATTTACTATATTAGCAGGAAAATGTTGTTGCACAGGATCAAAATAGTATTTTTTATAATAAGCCAATAATTTATCATAATCAGTTCCACTTTTCAAATCGGATAGTTCTTCCATCGCGGTGAGCATGCGTTTCATTTCACTGATTATTTTATCTGAAAAAGCCAAATCTATTAGATTCCAAAAGTTACTGGTTTCACCATTCCAAACGGCAGCTCCATTCTTTGTTACATCATGAAACTCAACACCATATCCTTTTTCAGGTTGTCCTTCATTATCTGTATCAAATATAGTATCTAAATCATCAAAGCGCCATTTCCATTTTGAATCTGTCCCACCAAAGGAATATGGATAAGTATTCTTTGCACGATTATCAGTACCTGCATGCATTTCCACCCAATTGCGGTGAAATATTGCATCGGTAATATCCCAATAAGAAGATGCTTCCATACCGAATTTAACAATGCGAGCATTAATAAATAAGATATTTAGTTCCTCATTCAATTTTCCATTCATATCAATAGATGTCAATCCATAACCTCTATCTACAAGTTGAGATATGAGATTAACTGTTCCATTACCTATGTCAGATGGAATAAATCTGTTTTCACTAGATTCATAGTAATATACATTATACTGATTTACATCTCCCGCTTTTGCAATCCAGAACTCATAAGGTTCAGTCCTAAACATTGATGCTTGAGCATTAAGTTCATCAAGCGTTCCATTAAAAGGTTTCAATCTATTAGAACAACTATAAACTAAATTATAAGCCGGTATCCATTTATCAATATTCGTTTCCTGTCCCCCGTCAAAATCCCATGCATTTGCACCATTATATTGAAAAGCTTCCTCATCAGCATTATATACTATCCTTGAGTTCCATGGAACACGGAATAGTGTTGCCAAAGGAGAATTATCCGAACCTTCAATAGATATAAGTCCCGGGAAAAGGTCCGTATCATATCCAAATGTATATTTATCACCTTTATCTGGGCCGAAAGTATATTCCCCTTGAAAAGTATACACTATCTCTTCTTCTTCATTTAAAGACTTCTGAAAACAAATAAATGGCATTTGGTAGACAGCAATACGAGCATCGGAATATTCAGAAGTTTGCATCGCTTCATTCGTCAATCCAAGCTTCTTATATAAATCCTGTACTGAGTTTACCGATCCCATTTTATGACTCTGCATAGAAGATGCATAATTCTTCTTTGCCGTAAATTTTGCTGCAGCCGGAATACCTTCTGTCATTTTCCATGTTTTGCCACCCGTACTGCCATCCGCATATGTAATTACCGAATTCGATTTATCAATAGAATATTTCGTATTCCATTTATAATATTTCATGGAAGATGTCCCCTGTCCTTTAGCTTCCATATTACTTATCTTTACATTTTTCTCCGGATGATCTGCAAAATAAATTTCCAGTGTTCCTATTCTTTTGGATGTATCTACTATACTCGGAATGGTGTTATCAAAAACTAAAACATTATATTGATCTATCGTATTTTCAAAATCAACTTCCGAACCATTGGAGTCCATTACATCATTATCATTCTTTACTTCAGCCTTTTCAGTAGTATCTACCAACCAGTTTATATAATTACGGAGTACCGAAGAAGATGTCAATGCCGAATCATAAATGCGAAGACCGTAAATATCTATATCTGCATAGTTTGAACCAATCACAATACCGCCATTATGTGCAAAATAATCATTATTCTCATAGGTGAACTCACGGTTCTTTTTTCCATTAACATATAATATGCAGAGATTAAATCCACTATTTCCATAAGCATCCGACATAATAACAAGGCTTAAACGTATACGTTTGTTTGTATCTGTATGTATACTTTGTACTCCTGTATTTTTAAGAGACTGTGTATGCATCACAATATCATCCGGATATAATTTTAGTCCTACAAATGAATCCAACTTATCTGCTGAGATAGTGAATATTGGTTCGGAAACATCTGTTACATTATCTATCCTGTAGTCCACTTCAATTGTTTTCCCGGTACGTGCACATTCTTTTTTAAATGGGAAATAATCTACTTTCAATTGAGAACCTGCCATCAAACGCAAAATCTTGCTTCTTTCCGAATCTTCTATCCACCCATCATTACCCCAGTTTACATTATTCCATATACCTGCAATTTCTGAGCCATCCATCTCATTTATAATTGATTGATAGTTCTGCTGACGGTTGCTCCTTGTTTTCGGGTTCAAATAAAATACAGCTCCTGCAGTAGCCGAATAACCGGAAGAATTATTCACAGAAACAGTTACAGGTTCAATAAGTGGAGTATTCCCGTCTAATACATTAATTTCTATCTCAAATTCCGAATTATCAATAGTCTCAACCTCCATAGGAAAAACAAACGAATGTTTAGCCGAAGTGGAAATATTATCCTCATGTGAAGAGAATACCGGTACTCCATCTTTTTTAATGATAAACTCTGCAGAAGTATATACATTATCCCCATCATACATGGAATATTCGAACAAAGTGTTGGTCATCCAATTAGTAGCCTTACCAATCATATTATTGATAGCTATCAGCTTGTTAATGCCGACAGGCATCGAGCACATTACATTAAACGCAACAGTTTTCGTACGTACCGTATCATCCATACTTGACACATAGGCCTCAACACGGAAAATGCCTTCCATGTTAGGATGCGGAACAGAGAAGTTAAAAGCAGTTTCCGTATAAACATTTGTACCTAATGGACGGATATAGGTTTCTTTATAACTATGGCCGTTACCTGTTATACTTACATGAAGCGTCTTATTAATATTACCACCTATATTTAGCGGTAGAGTAATATTCCCATTATATGCAGTCCACCATTTAAAGTTGTTCGCAGAAATAGATAGCGAAGTGAGTTGCACTGTATATACAAAAGCCGGAGTTGTTTCTCCCGTAACTTCACCTGTTATTTTCACCATTATCTGATTAGTACCGGATGAAAGATATTCTGATACATCAAAGGTAAAAGGTATTCCGGAATTGACATTTATCTCCTTGATTAATTCAAAGGCAGTTTCTCCCGAACTTTTCAGTAAGATCTGGCAAAATCCACGTTCACCGGTATTTTCGTAAGGATCATTATAAGAATAACGTTCCTGTGAAATAAAGGTAAAGTTTAATATGCAGGGTTCACCTTTTTGGGTTGAGACATTTTTACTTTCCAAGTTGTTTGTAACCCTGATATTTCGTTGAACGGATGTAGAACCATTCAGCGTGTCTATAATGGAGTTTACACCACCTACAAGGCTGTTAAACTCTTGATGCGTAAGTTCATCGCCTTCTGATTTGGCGGATATATTTACTTTTTCCATAATTATAATAATTTAAACGGAAATCTGAATGGAAACCTGTCATTTTCTTCTTCCTCCGTAGAGGGAGAAGAAAGCATATTCAAAATAATAGGGAGTTCATTTGTACCGACAGGATCCACATTACTCTTAAGTCTTTCTATAATGGCCTTTTTCACAGTCCCTTTATTTGTAGACCTTGATTTCACGGCAAACTTAATGAAACTCATCCCATTATTGTTTTAATAGATTTTTCAAACTCATTATACAGAATCGCTCTTTCATCTGCATTAACCACTTTGTTATCTACAATGGAAAAGGAGAAGCGATCCGCAGCCATATCCATTCCGACAGAGCCTACATACTTTTCAGATTTCGTACCATTTATGTCAGTATTAAGTTTCTTTATCTGGGCATTTATATTTGTCACATTATTCTCTCCGATATAGGTCACCACATAGTCCATTCGAAAATCACCTATAACTGAATTCCCTTTTCTGATTGTTTCATTTGTAAAGTTCATTATTCTTCCTCCTTATTAGTTAATTTGTTAATTAATTCACGCTTGATTGCTGCTATAAAATTAGAATTCTTAATCACTTCAGATAAGGCACCAACATATTTATTGGGAATGTCTACTTCTCCATCCGAATAATAAATTCTTTTAGCCAAATCTTCAAATCCAATATCCAATAAAACAGAACCGTTATACATCATCATGTTACCCACCGCCTTAGCTGTATCAAATATATCCTTAGTGCCATCAAATGAAACTTGCACTTCCAAATTTTTAAAATTTACTACCATAATGCTTTATTTAAATTATTCTTTTATAACATCAACTATAATTCCGCCACGAACCTTAAAACGAACTTTATCTAAATCTATATCGGTATTAAAACTTACTCCTGGTAAGGTTTCTCCTGAACTGTCAATAATGCAATACTGCTGGGTACCAACCGCACCATCAAAATAGCCAGCCCATGTTTCAGTTCCTTTTGGATAATTCCTTTGTGATTCAAATGAATATCTTGAGGCATATATGCAAGCTCCCCCCCTATCATTCCCAATAATCTTTATACCAAACTTACCTTTTGTATCATGATCGAAAGCAATATCAATTATACCGTTATTATCATCTGGAGGAATGCCTATTCTTACACTACGGGAATCAAGGTAATAATCATAACCTTTCCAATATAATGATCCATTCTCAATAGTAAACCCACCTATTTTAGAACTATCTGTTACAGTCATATTCTTCACTGTCATATTACCTTGTTCATCAATAATGAAATTGCCATTAATTGTAGTTTTACCTACAAAATTTATTTTATCCGCTTCAATAGTTGCTTGCGAAATTAGATTTCCTACCTCATCACGTTCAACAAATACGCCTATATCCCCACGCTTAACAATGCCTTCCGATGTCACCTGCTGGGAAAAAAGATTAGCAAACTCCCCCGATGTCACTAATCCACTGGTATTGATATTCCTTATATTATTATTTTCATCAAAACTAATTTTCTGCACAGTTGCAGATAATGCTCCGACAGTAATGTCCAAACCGGATATAGCCTCCGCATTTTCATCTACGCCACCCCTCACAGTCGATACAATCTTATCTACATCAATTTTAATGTTAGATTTAGTCGCATAACTAATAGCTTTCCAATGGTTAATATTAAAAACCTCCCCACTTTTTTTCGCTATTTTACAAACAAGATTATCATTTTCATAAAGGTATGAACCGTCTGCATTCTTATAATACACATTACTCCATGTATCGCCCGCATCATAAGCATCATCTATTGTAGGTTGTAATACGAAATTCCTCCTTTTGCTATTCGCTTCCGTCTTGGCGTCAGTAGCTAATTTCAAGCATTGAAGCACATACCGGTCTGTTATTTCAGACCAACCGAAACTACCGTCCTCATTCTTCAGGAAGCGGAAACCACGCCCGTTGTTCTCCTCATTTACTTCATTGTCAAGATAGAACAAATCCTGCACATGGTCTTCATATTCATCTACTTCCCAGTCAGACACAGGATAATTAGTGAGAGTAGGAACTGCATTCCCAAACCAAATAATATATTGATTGTCTGCCTGTCTCTTAACAGCTTCCATATCCACTGCCAATCCTCCGATACGGTTTTCCAAATCTTCTCCCGTAGCTTGTGATATGAACTTTCCCGTAAACAGATTATCTCCCGGCTTCAATCTTGTTTCTTCGGGTGGAAGGGCAAATGTGTTGATACCTACAAACTGTTTCAGATAAGGAGAACCGTCTCCGGCTCCGGAAAGTATTTGTGCATTCTGCCTATTTACGTCATCTGTTCCCCTATAACCAAGTTGTACGATTGTATCACCTGCCAACGGCGCTTCACTCTCTGCCGCACAAATATCCTTGGACAAGTCTATGTAATCATCACCCGTACCTGTAACTAATCGCCATAAGTAATGATTGCCTGTCTTTCCGTCTGCCTGTCGGGACAAGTTAAAAGTCTCCACCAAGGCCTGATCGTCTACTTTAAACAAATTACGAATAATCCGTCCTTCGTTATCGGTAGATTTAAAAAAGCACCGGTAATAAGTATCGCCTTTCTCTACCCTGTCACAAAACATGGATGCAGCAGTTTGCATCAGTTTCCCACCTATATGCGAAGTTTTTTGTACTTCGATCTCCTCAGCAGTAAGTTTACGGTGAATAGTAACATAGTCACTTTCAAGATGCCAGTTCCCTTCTTCATCCCTATATAACCCTGCTCCCGCAGAACCTTGTGAAAACTGTTCGGTATCCCATCCTTTCAATAAAGTAATGACTCCCGAAGCCGTGTCATCGTTCACCCTGCTCAACGCCCGGTTCTTAATTTCCAGTAATGTTCTCAAAGAAGAAAGCAGATTGAAATTTGTCATATCCATACTATCCCATGTTTTCAGGATAGTGAACATATCTTTATCGAGCTGCTCGGCAATAACGGTTTTCATTTTACTAATGTCCGATTCCATTCGGTCCGCACGTCCCTTGCCTATGGCGACACTGCACTCTATATACATCTGACCGGGGTTATTTAGTTTCCGGCTAATAGATGTAATACGGCTTTCACGGCTTCCTGTTTCTTTAAAATACTCATCACTGAGAAGGCGCACCCTTCGTCCAAGGGTTAGCTCTATACTTTGCTTGCCGATATACACATAATCCGTATTTCCTTTATATATACTTACATCCTCACTCTGCTTTTCAAGTAAAGCATCTACAGCCTCCTTGAATTCCTGTTCCGCATAGGTATAATATTCATTGGGCATAGATATATTATAAAGAATATATTCATCATCCTTACCGGGAATCATATGGCTACCCGGTAATTGTGTCCCATCTTCGGCATATTGGTTGATTATCTCAAACTTATTGGTGCGTGAATCAAAATTCACGGCAAAGTCTCTACCGTTCAGATTACCACTTTGAAAAACAATATGCTTATCCAAACCTCCTATCTCATAATTATTGGGATCAAAGTCCAGTTCGGGATCAGTAAAGTAATATACAGTAAAAGAACCGCCCTCTTCGTTTTTACGTTCTTCACTTTCCACAATACCCACTTTACCTGTTCTGCGCGGATAAATTCCGGCAAAAGCCTCTTCTTCCACATCTTCATAAATGCCATACTGCGTATTGCGCTCTACAAATAAAGCCCCGTCAGGCAGTTGTAAATGGCTATGTCCATACTTATTTCGATCTATATTCTTCGTACTTCCTATCGGAAACAAACGGGTAACAAACTTTACATCCGCACTATTCTCCGTTTTAGTTAAATCTACTAAGCCATGACCGTATCCCAATTCCACCACATCGCCATGCTCACAACGGCATAAGTTCACAGTTGTGCCTTCAACCCACCACTCTGTATCAAAAGCCGCTGCAATATCGTTTAAAGCATCAAAACAAAATTTATTACGATACTCTATATTCTTATTCTCGCCTTCAAGTACGGTTCCCATTGTCCATGCCGAACCTCCCTTGATACGGTTGATGTTTTCAATGACTTTCGCCAAGTGTTCAGCCGGATTGCCATGCAAAGAAAAGGAACTTTCCATTGCCCCGTCGGCAGTGTGCAGCATCAAAGCCTTTTTAAGTTCCCCTGAAATACCATAAAACTTAGGATTATACTCGTACTCTTGTCCGCTTTTCTGCGTAGGCTCATAGCCATTCAGCAACGTATATCGTTCACCCTCCAATTCAATGTAATCATTCACTGAAAAGGAAATATACCGGGGCAAAGTGAACGAGAGATTAAGTATATTCTCTCCCATAAGCTCCTGCTTCCATGTTGAGTTATCGGTAGGAGACACCGTTATCCTTAATTCGCCCGATTGATTATATATATTCAATTTCATATCAATTTTATTATTTGCTGTTTTTATTATCTTATTACCCAACCACCGGCTTAGGCTCCCTGAGTAGCACTTTTAGCTTGGCCGCCACTTCTTTACCGTTTTCAAGTGGTGTCACTTGGGTGTATTGGCTGCACTGCTTGTAGTACATTTTATAAGTTTTCCCCAGTTCCCTGACATTTATATTGAGCCATCCGGCTTTAAGGAAAGCCACAAAAAGAGCGTATTTCTGCAACCATTCCGTAGGCGTGGAAGCCACAAGAGCAAAGTAGAGAGTCACATCCCGGGCTTCAAACCTTGGTGAAGGAAGCACATCAGGCAATTCTTCACCATCTTCTTCACGAAAAGTCACGGCAGTGTATGCCTTCATGGCGGGAGGTTTCAACAGTTCTTCGTAATTACTGAACTCTCCTTCGCGTTCCTCGGTAAGAAAAGCACCATATTCCTCATATACATCTTTATCGTTGATGTACAGCAAACCTTTTAATATTGTTCCCATTATTTTCATCGTTATTTCATTTTTACACCGTCACGTTTCATTTCATTAATATCTTCCGCCATGCCTGCGAGGTAAGAAGTGTTATCGGCGATGCGGTTCAGCGCATCAAAGCTGTCATACATCACCACACTCATATCTGTCATTTTATCATCCACACCGATTACATGGTCTTGCAAGGAAGTAAATAATCCCTCAAGTTTCGTCCCCTGTTCTTGAGTCATGGTTGTGAATGTACCGGTTTGTGCCCCTTGCTGTTCCTGTCCGCCTTCCATCACATCAATTCCGGTTATTTGCTCTAATTGCGTTCCTTCATTCGTTATTTCCTGCATCATCTGTTGATATTTGTTGCGCAATGTTTCAATATCTTTAGCAGTAAGACCGTCATCATCACCGGCCAATTCCGACCATTCTTCATAGAATTTACGCGCCTTGTCATCTGCCATCAGTTGCACGGATGCAAGCACAGCCCCTTTCATCAATTCCTCAAAACTATCTGCAAAATCGGAAGCACTGCGCTTGCCCGCTTTGAAACCCTCTACAATGGAACTGACAAAACTATCATAGCTACTCCCTGTAAATGTTTCCCTCACTTGCTCCAGAAACTCCTCCTGACGTTGGGCAAGGTCTTCTCCCTCTTCTTTGGCTTTTTTCAGAGCTTCGTAATATTGCTTTCCTTCTTCCGAAAGTTTCCCCGCTTCGGCAAGCAACTCTATGTCTTCCCAACTTTTGCCCGACAGGCTCCCCCATTCGGTTATAATCTTTGCTTTGCGGAAAAGAGTTCCGTGACGGTAGGTTTCACTTTCTTTATACTGTGTCCCCATAAGTTTTTCCCACAACTCATTCTGTTCTTTCTCATTGGCTGCCGACTGCCTCTCCAATTCCTCACCTTGGCGGGCAAGATTGGCAAGGGTGCTTTCCCCTATCTTTTTCGACCACTCATAACGTTGGCGATAAAGTTCATTGATAGTGTATTCCGCCAAGTATGCTTTCCGTTCATTGTCTTCCACCTGTTTGCGCACTTTGGCATTTTCGGCTTTTACCTTTTTACCCATAGAGAAAAGAGAGCCTATACCGCTCACCATGCCTGTGATGCCTCCCAGAATATCGCCACTCATCATCCTCGCAGCTCCCGAACCTATGTCGAATACGGATTTCCCAAGCGCCATTGCCTGATCAATGGCATAACCTGTATCTTCACCAAATACCTGCCCCAAACTTTTACCCATTTGATCAAGATAAGCAGTAGCCTGCTTAAACGAAGCCTCCAATCCTTCTATTTGAGTAAGCGCTTCTTTACTGTCTCCTTTCTTAAATGCATCGAATAATTTATCGGAATGGTTTATAAAACTTTCGAATGGATTTTTGGATGAAAGATCATTAGTGCGTTGGCTTAGCAGGAACTTCACTTCTTTTATTAAATTTTCATCACCACCTAATCCAGCTATAGCTTCCTCATTAAGTGGCATCCCCTCCGGTAACTTTGCTCCCGGCTTTTTCTCCAAAAAATCAAGCAACTGCTGTCCTTTATCCAGAATATCATTAATGCTACCGACAGATTCTTTTGAGGCATCGGCGGCAAGCTGTTTCCATGTATCTGTGTTTTTCAAAATCGTCTCGGCCTCTGACTCTTGCTGTTTGTCCAAACTGTTTTTTTCCGCTTCTCTTCTTTTTTCCAGAAGAATGATGGAATCATTAATCTGTTTCCTCTCGGCATCGGTTCTTGCATTGAGCATGCCTCTGAGCAGCAAATTGGCTTCTGCATTATATCTGGCATCTATTTGCAACTGTTTAGTAGCAAAAGACGCATATTTATTTTGGATTTCCTGTATCTGTTGTTCCAAGCGTTTTATTTCTTCCTGCTGCTGTTTCAGCACATCGCTGTTTATGCTGTCCAAGTTACCTTGGTGAATGGCATCCGTTTGCACTTCCTGCTGTTCGTAAACGGTTATGATATGTTGAATCACTTCATCGGGAACGCTCTCCCCCGCCTTCTTCAGTGCTTCATAATGTGCAAGTAAACCGGCTCTTTCCTTATCTATGCGTGCAAGCTCTTCCCTGTATTCTCTGTCGGCAATAACTTTTCTTTTCTCTGTGCCCTCTGCCATTAAAGCTAATTTCTGCTCCTCCAACTTTTGTTCGGCGGCGAGCGCATACTCATTCAAGCGATTTTCCGCTTTTTCCTGAGGCACAGCGTTGGCAGTTGTAGTTCCCCCCTCCGGATTTATACCCGCTTTGGCAAGTTCTTCCGCAAGCGCTTTCCCCATATTCAAAGAAGTAGTAACTGCCTGTTCCGCCTCTTGTTGAAGTATCTGTCCCTGCTTGGTCAATTGCTTGCTGTTAAATAATGCCAGATTTTTCCGGAATTGTGAAGCCTCCGGATCATTGGCTTTTTCCTTAGACTTATCCGCCTCCATCATTTTAGCAATTGCTTTCTTATATTTTTCGGCAGCCATCTCCATGCTTGCCGCCATGAGAGCTCGTTTTCGCAAAGAAGCAACATACACGGCTTCATTCTTCACCAACAACTGTTCGGCATCCGTGACACTCCCGACAGACACTCCTAATTTCTTAAATGCTTCTTGGTTATCCTTCACAAACTGCTGCTTTTTCTTCATGTCATCTCCCAAAGCATTATATTGCATTTGCAGTTTTTTATATTCCACCATCTGCGTAGCCACATTTCCAGCTACTGTGGTGCACAGACGTTCTTCCGCCTCTGCCTGCTTCTTCGCCTGTTCCGTAGCAAGTTCTTGCTGTTGCCGGGACTTTTCCTGCGCCTCGCTTTGCCGGTTCATTAAAAGAACCAATCCTGTAATAGCAACGGACAGCCCCATAGTCAAAGTAGCCATTAAAGCCTCTGCCGCTACGGTAGATATGCCTAAAGCCACAGCCAAGCGCGCATTGGCTGCTGTTAATAAGTTTTTGGCTCCTATCAATATAGAAGTTATTGTCACATCTTTGCCGGTCAATGCGGTAGCTACCTGTTGCACCCCGTTAGTTATTTGAGTAATTGCCTGTAACTTTACTTCTATTTCAGCCAACCTTTCGCGCTCCACACCCAATAACTTTGCAGCACCTGTACTCAATTTAACGGCTCCGGTTAATCCGTTAAGTACCCGGGACATTGTTTCCAACTTGCCTTTTTCTTCCTGTAAAGATTTATCTGCAAATTCCAGTTCAACACCGAGTTTCACCCGTGTATTGCCGGATATTGAACTCAATTGCTTTTGCACCGACTGAATGATGTTTCCAAGGTCTTCCGCTTTCCCGATTAGCTTGTCTAACTCTCTATTCAATTGCGATGCCTCCGTGGCATTTCCACTTCCGCTACTCATCAATGATTCTAATTTTACTGGTTCCATAATTCTACATCCTTTATTTATGTGCACAAACATAGTTTTTCCTGACTCTTTTTGTGGTATAATTTGTAACTCTTACTCAAAACTGTGTAATCACTCCTTTTTAGTCTGTAAAACTTCTATAAGCAGACCGCTTGTTTTTCACCGTAGCATTATGGTTGAATTATGGAATAATGCTTATCTTTGCAGCATATGTTTAAATTTTCAACCATGAAAAAACTAATACTATCCCTCCTGATTGCAATAAGCATCCCATGTACAGCACAAAAGTTTCAATTCCCGGTGAACAAAGCAGGAGTAATTGAATTCACGGAAGTTATAGACGTACCTTTATCACAAACCAAGTTATTTGCCAATGCACAGCAGTGGATTGTAGATACATTCAAAGACTATAGAGCAGCAGTGCAGATAGAAGACAAAGAGAATGAGAAACTAATCATTGGAGGAACAACAAGACTACCATATATTTATAGAGATGCATTATTTATTATAAAAGAAGATTTAGATTATACTTTTATTATTGAGTGTAAAGACAATAAATACAGATATATCGTATCGAATATAGAATTTCAAGAAACTATAAATTTTGGGAAACCGGAAAGGAACTCGCCTTTGCGGCATTTGGAATCTATAAAAAAATATAACGAAAAATATAACATCTATATTCATCAGTTGGATTCAGCAAAAGCTTTATTAAATACTAATATAAAAAAGAAAGAAAGGAAGACCACTGAAAAATATATTCAATATTGCGAATCGGAACTAAAATCGATAGATTTAACATTAGAACGTAGAATCAATTTCTTTGAATCAGAATATTCAACTATCTATTCATTAATAAACTCACTAAAAGCAGCAATGAATAAGCGAGATGAGTTTTAAATAATAAATACATTATGAAAAAACTAATACTATCCCTCCTAATTGCAATAAGCATCCCATGTGTAGCACAGAAATACAATTTCCCGGTGAACAAAGCAGGGAAAATAGAATTTACACAAACCTTAGAAGTACCCATATCAAAAGAAAAGCTATTTGCCAATGCACAGCAGTGGATAGTAACCACATTCAAAGACTATAGAGCAGCAGTGCAGGTAGAAGACAAGGAGAATGGGAAACTCATTGTAACAGGAACAACAAGGCTACCTTATATCTATATGGATGACATATTAATTATAAAAGAAGATGTAGATTATACTTTTACTATTGAGTGTAAAGACAATAAATACAGATATACGGTATCCAATATAGAATTTCAAGAAATTGTAAACTTTGGCAAACCGGAAAGAAACTCACCATTGGCACATGTGGAAGTGCTGGAAAAATATACAAAAGAGTATAATTTATATATTCATCAATTAGATTCGGCAAAAGCATTATTAGATACCAAACTCAGCAAAAAAGAAAGAAAGAACACCGAAAAACATATAAAATATTGCCAATTTGAAATTAGATCAATAGGATTAACACTGAAACGTGTAAGTACCTTTCATGATGAAGAATACAATGCCATAGTCTCATTAATCAGATCGCTGAAAAAGGCGATGAATAAACAAGATGAGCTTTAAATAATAAATATATTATGAAAAACAGGGTTAAAGAGAATCATATCATTCTGCCTTAACCCTGTTCTTATTTTATCCTACTTATGCCATTACCCGCGCTACCTATACGGATAGATGAAGCTGCCGTATACGCTGTTCTATTCTTTCCTCGGTAGTGGCATTGATGTAGTTATAGAACGTCTTTTCGGAAATCCCGTAAACAGGCCAGATAAATTTACGCCAGATGGCACGGTTACTCAGTCCCGATCGCACGTGACTGTCATAAATTTCATTTACCTCTTTTACTCTTTTTGCATAGCTGCATCCTTTGTACGTCATAACTTTGTGGTTTTAAAATTATCTCACTACAAAAATAAGTATTTGGTTTTGAATATGAAAATTCCGTTTTCATCACTCCTCCCGCTCTTCTTCCAACTTCGTCTGAAACAAGTTGAGTGCAGGGCTTTTCCTGTTACGCGACTTTCGTATGCGGGTTTTCCCGGTAACAAAATGCGGCGCATCTGCTGCCATCAGTATCAATGTGGGATAAGCTATTTCCCAAAGAATATGATGCACAGTCCATCCCGTAGCAGTAGCTACCTGCCAAATCAACCCAAAGAGGCTATGGGAACCTTCCATGTGGTTCTTTAACTCCTCTTTTCGTTTCCACGGCTCAACTTCGGCTTCATCAGATTCATCTGCTGCGCCGAGCTGATAATATTCTTGAAAGGGCTGATATCAAGCATGTTCATCATCCTAAACCATGCCTCCTGTAAAAACAGGGGATGCACATGCCAGCGAAGCCACCATGCCACAAAACGGTTCAACAACCACCCCGACAAACGCCCGCGCAAAAGGGTAAATGCTACCATGCGGCTCACCGCCACTGCATGATCTGACAGAAATTTCATGTTCTCTTCATAAGTATAGTTCCGCAATTGTTCCATGTTTGCACCCGTTTGCAGATAAAGCCTGCAAATACGTAACAGATTACCTGTGGTGGGTGTACGCATCACAATGCGGAACGGCTTGCCTCGTTTATGCAAAAACCTGAGCGGACGGATTGGTACCGACACGCCCAGGTCGAGCAGTAACCCGGCAGCCTTAAGCTCCGTAGTTCCCATACTTGTTGTGATTAGTTTTCAGGAGTTTCTACTGCGTCTGGGTCTACACCCGGTGAGAAAATCTTGTAAGCGGCACTGCCGTCGGCAGGTTGAAGTACTTCGAGCTCGCAATCGATGCCCAATACTTCCCCACCACTGATTTTACCCGAAATCTTAGTAGATAAATTTCCTCGGAAAATACGGATCGTATGTCCGCTGTCACATTTAATATCGGCTGCTCCTTCAAGGTTTTCCACCCTCAACGGAGGAGTGTAAGTGCCTTTATCGTCAACCTCGCCACCCATTACATCCTCACAGTTCTGACCGAGCAACTGGATGAGTTTAAAGGTGATGACATTTGTTCCGTTACCCTTGGTGATAACTTTAACAGGACCACCTTTCACCTGTGCGGCATTGATTTTTACCTTTTCGGGTTTGTCGCCGCCCCATTCTAATCCGTCTTCACTAATGTAACCTAACTCTTTACCACCGAACTTGAACAAGTCAAGTCCATAAATGAAACCATCGTTTTCCATAATTAATAATTATTATTGTGATTATTATTCCGATTGCAACACCTGCCGGGAAACTCCCCGGGAAGGCTGTTACAACCTTTTTCTTTTCTTCTTTCTCTTCACTGCCGAGAGCAGTCCGCAGGCTCACCAGTTCTTTTTCATACTTTTCGCATTGCAAACTGAGGCTGTCGCAAGTGGCATAAATATAAATAGTGTCATTTATCCGCCTTGCTTCGGCTGTTGCCTGTCCGCTATGACTACGGTAACCTGCTCCCGAAGGAAGATTACGGAGGCTTTCCTCCGTCAGTTTCAGTACCGTCCGGCTCACGGGGACGGGAACAGTTGTGACGGTTCGCACTTCCCTGATTGCCATGCTGTCCCTTCTGTCGAACTGCGAACTGCTTGTCCGGCTTGTCTTGCAACTCGCGGCGCACAGGGCAAGTATCGTAATAACGGCAACTTGCCGAGCGCATAACCGCGCGTTTAACCGCCGAGAATTCTTTAAACAATTTTCCATAATCATTTTGAAGTGTCAGCAAAGACGCACCCACGTCTTCATATAGTTCTTTATAAATTTCTTCTTTCTCGCGGAGCGAACGCACATTATACAATCCCCGGTTTACCAACCAAGTGGCAAGTGAGGCAAGGCAACCCGAAGGCACTGCCCATGTGAGGAGCTCCATCAGCATGTTCATGTTTTTCTCATTCTTTAAGCAAGTTCCATCCCGCTTCCACATCTTCCTTCACTGCCGGCACACCGTTTTCTACCAAGCTGATAGCCGCTGCAAGTGCACACATAACATACTTGTCTGAAGGATCAGGCATAAAATTATCCGCCACATGCATTTCGCGGCACACCCTTTGTACATATCCCGCAGTATTGTTCTCCGAAGGAGGTGCATAACGGCAAATTATCTCCTTTAACGTGCGGCAATTGTGTAAGCGGATATAATTCTGCAACAGTTTTATCAATGCCCTGTATCCGTAATCGATACTCTCAAATTCCTCAAAGGAGGCATCTCCTTTACATTCGGTTTTCACTTCTCCCTGCCAATGTGCCGTAACGGAGTTGCGAATGTTTCCCGGATTATTGTTTTTAAGTCCTCTACTCATAGTCGTTTTGTTTTTTTCTGTTGCAAACGTACGGTCTTTCCGGGACTTCTTCCCCGGAAGTTGTATAAGTTACACACATCTATGTAACTCTTATGTGCATGTGTGCAAGTAGTTACCCACCCATAAAATCAGGAAAGATTATATATGCACTTTTGCACACATTAAAACCACTTTAAAGACAGTTGCACATTCAGGTTCGCTGCATTCGCAGATCTTTGCAACGTCAATTCGCGAATGACGATTATCTAAACAAAGTGTATAACTTATTAAAACATTAAATTATGAGTGTAAAGTACAGTATCGCTGCCATGAAAAATCCGCAAAATCCGGAAGCTCCCAAGAAGTATTATGCTAAAGCACAGGTACGCGACACAGTGGATCTGAACCGCATTGCCGATGAAATAGCCTATGCCACATCGCTTACCGATGGCGACGTGCTTAACGTGCTCCGCGGGCTTATTAAAAAGATACAAGAACATCTGAGCGACGGTGACATCGTCAGTCTGGGTGAGTTCGGAACTTTCCAATACCAGCTTTGCAGTTGGGGAGCCGTAACGGAGAAAGAATTTGTACCCGCAAACATCCGGAAAGTGAGGCTTCAATTTCGCAGCGGCAAATTGCTAAGAAAAGGCTTAAACGGTTTAACTTTCGAGAAAGTTATCTCTGTAAAGGCTAAACAAGCAGCAAAGAAAGCCGAAAGCAGTAAATAATCCAATCAAACTACTACGTAATAATTATCAGACTTCTACGTAGTAATTTATCCATCACCCCGTAGTAGATGACCGAATACTACGGGGTAATTTTTATCATAATATACAGAACATTTAAAACATTAATAATGTATGAAAGCAATTTATTTGAGTGACCTTGCCCAACAATATTTTCCAAAAATCGCCACACGGAGCGCAGTTACACAGCTTCGTCGTTGGATAATCCTAAATTCAGAGTTAATAAACCGCCTCAATGAGCTACATTACCACTCCCGGCAACGAATATTGACGCCTTTGCAACATGAAGCTATTGTGGAGTTTCTCGGGAAACCATAATTTTTTGGAGGGAGAAAAGTAAAATAAAAAAGCCTTTCGAATGAGCATTCATCTCATCGAAAGGCTTTTCTATTTTATTGTAATTCCTCAACTAAATATCATCTTCATCGAAATCCGCCTCTTTAGAAACAGGAGCTTTTTGAGAAAATTTATTAAGCAAACCCTTAATTCCCATTCCACCAATAAGACCAGTAACAAAAGACAGGAAAGTTATAAAATATTGATCTTTAAAAAATAAAATAAGTAACATAATAATAAACAATATGCTTATTTGGGTATTTTAGCTGTAATGACATTACAATTACTCCGCATCATCCTTTATCCTATAAACTTCTTTTATTTCATGTTCCTTATTCTCTAACTCAATGTAGAGTGCATTCCGGCGATCTACCAATGAAGCAAATTCTTCACGGGTAATATTGCCCGTATAAAGACGCTCACTAATGACATCCAATTCAAAAGGAATACGATCTAACCTATCAAGTAAATCATTAATACGGTTAATACGACGTTGCTCTACGCTTTCTTTTGTTAAATTTTTCATATCTATCTGTTTTTTATTATGTATAATTTGTAACAACATGTGTAATAAACTTTAATATCCCGATACTTTCAGCTTCATTTATATCTATTTGCCGACTTTATTTCATATATTTGTATTGTCTTTACTATTAAAAGACTTTGCAAATAAAAACAATTCGTTTCATATATACAAGCAAACTAAGATATATTTTACACATAATGTTTCAATATGAATAAAAGTACAATGCTTGATGCTATTAAGGAGCATCTTAATATGAAGAAAAACACTGAATTAGCTAATTATTTAGGGATTTCATCACAAGCTGTTTCAAATTGGTATAGCCGAAATACATTTGATGCGGAATTACTTTACACAAAATGTGAATTTCTTAATCCCGGATGGCTTCTCACAGGAGAAGGTCCGATGCTAAAAGAAGAAAACAAACATTTTTTAGAGATAGCATCTTCCAATGAAGAAATTGCCTCTATCCCCATGGTGGATATTTCTGTTGCCGCAGGTTGTACCGGATATGATAACCCCGACTATATAGAAATTGTAGACTCCATCACGATGCCTGCCTCAATGATAAAGCGTAACGCACAATATTTCTGTGTTCGGGTAAAAGGTGAGAGCATGGCTCCCACTATTTTAGACAGTTCTTATGTAATAGTACGTTTGATAGAGCGTCAAGATTGGGCAGACCTTTCAGAACAACATGTATATGTGGTGAGCGATCGCGAAGGACGGGCATATTTGAAAAGATTAAAAAATAGGCTCAGAGAACACGGATTTATCACTTGTATGAGTGATAACCCGGATAAAGCAAACTATCCGAATTTTAACCTTCAGCAAGATGAAATAAATACTATATTGCATGCCGAATGGTATTTCAGTGCTAAAATGCCTAACATACATGATACTTATTACAAAAAAGTAAGCGAACTGGAAGATAAATATGATGTATTAGAAAATCAAATGCAACAAATATTCAGGTCTATTAAAATCATAAAATAAAATACCGATCGCTTTCCCTAAAAATATAATACTTTCAGGAAAAGCGACCGGCTATATTAATTAAAGGTCAATTTCTAAAAATTATTTCTTCAAACTCTCCGCAGAAACCAGCTTATAGAGTTTGTCACTGGGGCGGATCTTATCGAGCTTCATGGAGAAACGCTCGCCTTTCTTTACCACATCCACAGGCTTTAAGTCGACACGAGCCTCATCTACTGTAGCAAAAAGTGCACCGGTAGTAGGTCCTGTTACCAGAATCTTATCGCCCACATTGAGTTCGGCAGCTTCGACCAGAAACTCTGCAACGCCGATATTGGAGAAGTACTTGATTCCCTTTCCTACATATACCTTGCGTTCGGTAGCTTCCGAGCCATAGTTCTTACTCCATTCGCCAAGACGCTGTCCCAAGTAATAACCATTCCAGAAACCGCGATTGAATACCGTTCGCAAACGCTCATCCCACTCTGCCACCTTTTCATCGGTGAAAGTGCCGTCAAGGTAAGATTGGATAGCCTGCTTATAGCACTCCACTACCGTGCGCACATACTCGGGACCGCGTGCACGGCCTTCAATCTTGAACACACGTACTCCGGCTTCCATCATTTCATCCATGAAATGAATGGTTTTCAAATCTTTCGGAGACATTATATATTGGTTATCCACCTCAAGTTCTATATCGCTTTCCTTATCCCTTACCGTATAGGCGCGACGGCAAACCTGCATACAAGCCCCGCGGTTGGCAGAATTAGCCATTTCATGAAGGCTCAGATAGCATTTACCGGACACAGCCATGCAAAGTGCACCGTGGCAGAACATTTCAATGCGAAGCTGCTCACCACCGGGACCGCAAATCTTGTCTTCTTCTATCCTGCGATAGATTTCTCCAACCTGCTGCAAGTTCAATTCACGTGCCAGTACCACTACATCGGCAAACTGCGCATAAAACTTCAATGCATCGGCATTGGATATGTTCAACTGAGTGGAAAGATGCACCTCCTGACCTATACTGCGGGCATAAGTCATTACAGCAACATCGGCAGCAATCACGGCGGATATTCCGGCTTCTTTGGCAGCATCCACAATGGTGTGCATCAATGGAATATCTTCATCATAAATAATGGTATTCACCGTGAGGTAGCTCTTCAGTCCGTTTTCGTCACATATCTTCGCTATTTCCTTTAAATCGTTGATCGTGAAACTGTTTGAAGAACGGGCACGCATGTTAAGGTTTTCGATGCCGAAATAGATGGAATCGGCACCGGCTTGTATGGCAGCAGCAAGAGATTCACGCGAACCTACCGGAGCCATTATTTCAAAGTCTTTGATAGTTTGATTCATTATATGCTTTACTTCTTTATAGAATAAATAAGTGATTCGTTGGCAAAGGTAGCGTTTTTTAGTTACTTTTGTGTCCAAATATCAGCAGATTATGAAAATAGGCCACATAGATTTAGGTAATCAACCCGTATTTTTAGCTCCGATGGAAGACGTTACAGATCCGGCTTTCCGACTGATGTGTAAAAAGTTCGGAGCCGATATGGTTTATACTGAATTCGTTTCCAGCGATGCACTGATCCGTTCTGTTAATAAAACTACGCAGAAGTTGAGTATCTGTGATGAAGAACGTCCCGTCGCTATTCAGATATACGGCAAAGATACCGAGGCTATGGTTGGCGCAGCCAAGATTGTTGAAGAAGCCCGCCCGGACATACTCGACATAAACTTCGGATGCCCGGTTAAGAAAGTGGCAGGAAAAGGCGCCGGAGCAGGAATGCTGCAAAATATACCCAAAATGCTCGAGATAACCCGTGCCGTAGTAGATGCGGTAAAGATTCCCGTAACGGTAAAAACACGTTTGGGATGGGATGCAGACAATAAAATAATCGTAGACCTTGCAGAGCGTCTGCAAGATTGCGGAATAGCCGCACTTGCCATACATGGAAGAACACGCAGCCAAATGTATACAGGAGAGGCTGACTGGACATTGATAGGAGAAGTAAAAAACAATCCCCGCATGCACATTCCCATTATTGGCAACGGGGACGTTACTTCCGCACAAAAAGCTAAAGAGAATTTTGACCGTTATGGAGTGGATGCCATTATGATCGGACGTGGTAGCATAGGCCGTCCGTGGATATTCAAGGAAGTAAAACACTATTTGGAAACAGGCGAAGAGTTGCCGCCTCTTTCATTTGAATGGAAAATGAACGTACTTCGTGAGGAAGTGCTCAACAGTGTTGCCCGGCTCGATGAACGCAGAGGAATAATACACATTCGCAGACATCTCGCTGCCACTCCCATATTTAAAGGAATACCGAATTTCAGAGATACAAGAATCGCCATGTTGCGGACTGAATCGGTAGAGGAACTATTCACAATATTCGATAGGATTATCGAAATAAACAAAGAAGACCAACAGATATAATATAATTAATTAACCAACGAAAAAACTATGCACAAACACTTGTTGATCCCGGAGAGGGATCCTATGGGAAGGGCTATAGCCGATTACCATGCGCATAAGAGAGTGAAAAAATTGCACGTATTGTCGTCCATGTTCGAAAAAGACGAGATGTCTGTCGAATACTTGTTCCGCGACCATAAAGAAATGCCGGAACTGGAAAGGACAGCTTTAGACCTGACTCGCGGACGAGTCTTGGATGTGGGCGCCGGAAGCGGTTGCCATGCTCTTACACTTCAAAACAGGGGACAGATGGTAACAGCCATCGACATTTCTCCTCTTGCCGTAGATGTAATGAAAGAACGGGGAGTGAACGATGCAAGAGCAGTGGACTTTTATGATGAAACCTTCCTCGAACAATATGATACCATATTGATGTTGATGAATGGTTCGGGCATCATTGGGAAAGTAAGCAACCTGCCTGTTTTCTTTCGGAGACTGAAACAAATTCTGGCTCCGGGTGGAAGGCTATTAATGGATTCGAGCGACCTCCGCTATCTCTATGAAAACGAAGACGGAAGTTTCGACATCAACCTGAATGGCAATTATTATGGTGAAGTGGACTTCCAGATGCAATACGGAGGTGTGAGGGGAGAAAAGTTCAATTGGCTTTACATTGACCAGCAAACACTGAAGGTATATGCTGCCGAAGCCGGTTTCAGGGTAGAAATCATCAAGGAGGGAAGTCATTATGACTACCTTGCCAAAATTACCAGCTACCACTTCCTCAAATAAACTCTTATTTGCTTTGTGTCACCTGAACATGGGTGACACAAACCATTTCTTATACATCCACGTTACCACATAATAAAGCATTATCGCTGTGAGGAAGCCCATAACGGCATCTATCACATAGTGTGCCTGTATATATACCGTTGCACAGCAAAGCAGGAAATAGAACGGAAGCAAAAAAGCAAACAACTTGCCATTCGCTCTGTATGCCATAATCATCAGTAAAGTGGAAATCCCCACATGGGAACTGGGAAAAGCTGCCGTAGGCCGTTCGCCCACTTGCTGGGATGCTTCCACCATATTATAGAAAAATCCGTGTTCGTAGCCGGGTCCCGGAAGTAACTCCGCATTCGTATTAAAGTAGTCGCCGATATTAGGAAATATTCCATTCAACACATTATCCATGCCAATGGCAGGGAAATAGAATTGAGGTCCGGCAACAGGGACAAATATATAAACGAAGTAATAGATAAAGAAAGAGGTTACCAACACAAAAGAAACTTTCTCAAACAGCTCGAAACGGAAAAGGAAGTAATACACCACCACAACAAATATCATGGGGTAATAAGAGAAATATCCCAGATTAAACGGTTCGCTCATCCACATCATCGGAAGCTTTTCACAAAAGGTGACGGACGGCTGGAAACCGAATATAAATTGTTCCGCCGATGCAAAAACATGGTCGAGGTTAGGCAATAAACGGTTGAACTCAAAAGTATCGGGATACCAGTATGAAAGCAGCGCCATTTGCACGGCAATACGTATGAATGCGGAAAAGCGGCATGGCGCCAACCGGTAAAGGTACATCAAAGCAAAGGTCATTGCAGCTATGAGTGCCCTGTCACTCAGCATTCGCCAAGGATGATCCATACGGGGAAACATAAAAAGAATTAAAATCGTGGTGAGCAGATTATATATCAAACTAATCTTCTCTACGGCAAACAACCCCTTCTGGGTGTCTACCCTCTTGAACATATCTAAAGCCATCCTTCTTTCTTATACCACGCAATAGTTTCTTTTACCCCTTTCTCCAAGTCATACTCAGGCTCGTATTCCAAATCATTCATAAGAGGAGTAATATCACACTGCCAGTTTCTTTGTTTCATTATTTTGTATTTGTCTGCATTCAAGGTACTGCTTTTACCTAAAACCGACGCGCCCAGTTCAGCGAGCAAAGATACTACTTTTAGTATAAATAACGGGCATTTAACATGTATAACAAACGGATTACCCAATTCTTTTTGAATGTAATCGGAAAAAGCCCTGCTGGCATAGACTTTTCCATCACTGACAAAATAGGCTTTGCGTGCCATTCCTTTATTAATTGCGGCAAACATGACACGCACCAGATCTTTCACATAGATGAAAGTAATATCTTGTCTCCCGAAACCGGCTGCAAAATCCAAATGGTTCTTTATGGACTTTGCCATCAAGAAATAATCTTTTTCACGAGGTCCGTACACTCCCGTAGGACGGAGAAACACATAAGGAAACTCCGGCACACTTTGTATATACTTTTCCGCCAATAACTTACTACGTCCATACGCTGTGTTCGGACTCTGTATATCCGTATCTTTTATGGGTAAGAAATCTTTTTCCCTGACAGGACCGAAAGTTCCGAGAGTACTTACATACACAAAAAGTTTAGGAACCATGCCCAAATCCAGCAACGCTTCTACAAAATTCTTAGTATGCAGATAATTGGAACGTTCAAACTCCGCCTTATTTTTGCACTTGGTTACACCGGCACAGTGAACGATGTAATCCCACTTGCTATAAGTTCCCTTATGACCGGACAGTTGGGCTCTCAAATCTCTGTCATTATTGAAATCCAGTTCTACAAAACGAATCCGTTTATCTTTCAAATATTTCCGGCTGCTGGTGGAACGGACTCCCGCCCATACTTCATATCCCCGATTCAATGCCTCTTCGACAATAAAACTACCTATAAAACCACTCGCGCCCGTAATTAATATGCTTAAGCCCATACTATATAATGTGTTTTTCTATTTAACAGGTTCCACATGAATACCTACATGTGTGCCCTTACCATATTTTTCTCTCAATTTTTGTTCAATGGCGGTTGCCTTGCGATGAGCCTCATCCAGCGTTATACCACCATCCATGCGAATATGAAGTTCTATTGCGTAATAACTGCCTATCCGGCGTGTGCGAAGATGGTGGGGTTCGCTCACTCCGTCAAATGAAGTCACAATATCTACTATCTCTTTTTCAACCTCATCCGGCAAAGACTTTTCCAATAACTCTTCCAGACAAGGGATGATTAACTGGATAGCAACTTTAATAATGAAGAAACTAACTATAACCGCTGCTATCGGATCGAGCACACGCCAGTGTTCACCCAACAGAATAGCACCTCCGATACCTATCGCAGTACCGATAGAGGAAAAAGCATCGCTCCGATGATGCCATGCATTTGCTACTACCGCCTGGGAATTCAGTTTCTTCCCTTCCATAATGGTGTAACGATAAAGTATTTCTTTCAGCAAGATAGATATGATGGCTGCAACAAGCGCAAACATCCCCGGACTGCTCAATGTTTCACCTTTGATGAAAGCAATAATCTTTGAACCGCCGTCCCACAATATACCTACTCCTACCAACAACAAAATAGCACCTATTATAGCTGTGGCAAGGGTTTCATATTTTCCATGTCCGTAATCATGGTCTTTATCTTCGGGCTTACTGGATATACGTATAAAAAGAAGTACAATTATGTCGGTTACAAAGTCGGATAAGGAATGCACAGCATCGGCAATCATAGCAGAACTATGACCGACAAAGCCGGCAACGAACTTAAAGACAACCAAGAAAAGATTAACCAGGCTACCTACAATAGTAACCTTGAATATACCTTTTTCTCTCGTTTTTTCATTGATTTCTTTCATTATCCATATGCATCTTAGAATCGCAAATATAGAGCTTTTAATTCATATCGTCTATTACCTTCCCTAATTTTATCTTGACAGTTATTTCTTTTTTACCTAAACATTGAACATCGAATACAATATTTTGTTTACTTTGTATTTTGAATATTTACTAATAAGACACCGACTTATGGCTAAAAACAGAGAAAAGAAAGCGGGTAAGAGAATGAAAAAAGGTGAAATGACTAACAAACTGTTAGATCTATTTCATGACAAGTCTTCCGAAATACTAAGTTTAAAACATATCTTTTCCGAACTGCAACTCACAACGCATCCTCTTAAAATGCTCTGTATAGACATCATCAACGACATGTTGGCCGATGATTACATTACAGAAATAGATAAGAGCAAATATAAACTCACCGATCACGGCACAGTACTTACCGGAACTTTCCAACGCAAAAGCAACGGAAAGAACTCCTTTATTCCCGAAGGCGGTGGTGAACCTATCTTTGTGGCAGAACGAAACTCCGCCCATGCCATGAACAATGACAAAGTCAAGATAGCTTTTTATGCCAAACGTAAAAACCGTGATGCCGAAGGAGAAGTAATAGAAATATTGGAACGTGCCAACGACATCGTTGTAGGAACACTGGAAGTTGCCAAATCATATGCTTTCTTAGTAACCGAAAACCGCACTCTTGCCAACGATATATTTATCCCGAAAGATAAGCTCAAAGGAGGAAAGTCGGGAGACAAAGCAGTAGTTAAGATTATAGAGTGGCCGGATAAAGCTAAAAACCCAATCGGACAAGTTATGGACATACTCGGTAAAGCAGGCGATAACAATACAGAAATGCATGCTATCCTTGCCGAATTCGGTTTGCCGTATGTTTACCCGCAAGCCGTTGAAACCGCAGCCGACAAGATTCCTGCCGAGATTGCGGAAGAAGAAATTGCACAACGCGAAGATTTCCGCAAAATAACCACCTTCACAATCGATCCGAAAGATGCTAAAGACTTTGACGATGCCCTTTCTATTCGCCGGATAAAAGACGGATTATGGGAAGTAGGTGTCCACATTGCCGATGTAACGCACTATGTGAAAGAAGGAGGCATTATAGACAAGGAAGCTGAAAAACGTGCAACGTCAGTATATCTGGTAGACCGCACCATACCGATGCTGCCCGAACGTTTGTGCAATTTCATCTGCTCCCTCCGTCCCGATGAAGAAAAGCTTGCTTTCTCCGTTATTTTCAACATAACAGAAAAAGGAGAAGTGAAAGACTCGCGTATCGTACACACTGTTATCAAATCCGACAGGAGATTTACATACGAAGAAGCCCAGCAGGTAATTGAAACCGGGCAGGGAGACTACAAAGAAGAAATACTCGCTTTGGACAGACTTGCCAAAACATTGCGTGAAAAGAGGTTTACTGCCGGAGCCATCAACTTCGATCGCTATGAAGTGAAGTTCGAAATAGATGAAAAAGGAAAGCCCGTCAGTGTTTATTTCAAAGTATCTAAAGATGCCAACAAGCTGGTTGAAGAATTCATGTTACTTGCCAACCGCACAGTAGCAGAGAAAATAGGCAATGTTCCCAAGAACAAAAAAGCCAAAGTTCTTCCTTACCGCATTCACGACTTACCCGATCCTGAGAAGTTGGACAATCTGGCTCAATTCATCGCCCGTTTTGGTTACAAACTGCGCACAAGCGGAACAAAAACCGATGTTTCAAAGTCTATCAACCATTTATTGGACGATATACAGGGAAAGAAAGAAGAAAACCTTATCGAGACGGTTTCTATCCGTGCCATGCAAAAGGCCAGATATTCAACCCACAACATAGGACACTACGGATTGGCATTCGAATATTATACGCATTTCACATCGCCTATCCGCCGTTTCCCGGACATGATGGTTCATCGCTTGGTAACCCGTTACCTCAATGGCGGACGAACTGCATCCGAAACCAAATATGAAGACCTCTGCGAACACAGCTCTACCATGGAGCAAATAGCAGCCAATGCAGAACGTGCTTCCATCAAATACAAGCAGGTGGAATTTATGAGCGAGCATTTAGGGCAAACCTATGACGGAGTTATTTCCGGCGTTACAGAATGGGGACTTTATGTGGAGCTTAATGAAAACAAATGTGAAGGCATGATTCCTATCCGTGACTTGGATGATGATTACTATGAATTTGACGAAAAGAATTATTGTCTGAGGGGAAGGAAAAAGAATAAAATCTACAGTTTGGGAGACGCAATCACTATCAAAGTGGCACGTGCCAATCTGGAAAAGAAACAATTGGACTTCACCCTGATAGAATAATTGATGAAATAAGAGAACTTTTTTATCCTCTTGCTTGTTTTTAGTTGGTGAAAAAGAATTTACCAACTAAATGCAAGAAACATGATGAAGCATAAAGAGGTTGAGACAGTGCCCTATGTAGAATTGGGAAAGTATGCAGGGGTATGGTATGAAATAGGAAGATACCCCCAAAGATTTGAAAAAGGAGCGACACATGTAACGGCTGAGTATGTTCCATGTGACGGATACCTGAAAGTTACCAACACTTGTCTTAAGAAAGGAAAAAAGAAAACAGCAAAAGGAAAAGCGTTTGTAGTTCCCGATTCGGGTAATGCGAAACTGAAAGTAGAATTTTTCTGGCCGTTTAAAGGCGATTATTGGATTATTGAATTAGATAAAGACTACCAATGGGCAGTGGTTTCAAATCGTAAATTGTCTTCTTTGTGGATTCTTTACCGGAAACCCCACATCAATAACGAGATTCTTCTTCCCATTGTATATAGCTTGATGGAACGCGGATTTAATTTAGCGCGCATCATTTGGACAATACAATAGCACAGAAACATGAAAACCGTAGTATTTGAAGACAAAGAAAGAATAGAAGAAGTTATTTCGAAAAGTGATATTTGTTTCGTAGGAATGGTAGATACCGAAAACACCCCCTACGTCATCCCAATGAATTTTGGTTATCAGGACGGAGTCATTTACCTGCATTCAGGTCCCGAAGGCAGAGCCATCAATATATTGAACCGCAATAACCAAGTTTGCATCACTTTCAGCATCGATCACGAACTGGTGTTCCAACATCCGAAAGTGGCATGCAGTTACCGGATGAAAGCCAAAAGCGTCATCTGCTACGGAAAAGTCAATTTCATCGAAGACCTCGATGACAAACGAAAAGCTTTGGATATTATCATGCGTCATTACTCCGGCAGAGAATTCCAATACTCGGAACCTGCCGTGAAGAACGTTAAGATATGGGAAGTACCTCTCGACCGGGTTTCCGCCAAAGAATATGGGGTTCCCCACAAATAAAAGTCCCTTTTTTCCAATTTTTCATCCTTAAACGTTCTTATCTTTGCCTAAACATCAAAACCGGAACGTGGAAGAATTCAGAATTGTGCAGCCGTCTTCAGTGCTTGCACCTTACATAAAGCACTATTGGATGCTGGAGATTGACGAGAAATCAGCTTTCGGCATGCAGGAACGTGTCATACCTTACGGCTGCATGGAAATGGTATTCCATAGCGAAAACCGTTTAATCTCCTCCTCACCGAAGAACCGGGAAATCCTGCAACCACGTCTGTTTATCTGCGGACAAAACACCAACTTCACCAATATCAGTCTCACGGGCAAGCTAAACATGATTGCCATAACCTTTCTTCCCTATGGGGCAAAAGTATTTTTCGATATTCCGCTAAACGAACTTAGCGGACAAGCCATTTCACTGACCGACATAGACAGCAAGGTTTATAAAGAACTGGAAGAAATGCTCCTCGATGCTTCCGGCAATAACGAACGCATCAAGCTGATAGAATCATTCCTCATAAGAAAGCTTCATGAGTTCAAGGAGTATAATTTCAAAAGAGTTTATACTGCTATTCAAACCATTAACCAAACAAAAGGAAACATCAGCATCTCACAACTGGCAGATTATTGCTGTCTGAGCTACAAACAATTCAAACGGATATTTGCCGAGCATATCGGAGCCAACCCCAAAGACTTCCTTCGTATTGTCCGTTTCCAGAAAGCATTATACCTGCTCGAACACCACCCGGAACTGACTCCCTCCCAACTTGCGTTCGAATGCGGATATTACGACCAGTCGCATCTCATTAACGAGTTCAAAATCTTTTCGGGCTACACTCCCAAAGAATATGTTGCAATCTGTCCGCCCCACTCGGATTATTTCAGCTAAGTGTTCTTCGTCCTTTTTTTCCAAGACTGATATTTGTCCGGTGCTTACCTTTGCAAAGTCAATCAACAAGATTATCCAACTTAAAAAAGCAAACAGATGAAGAAACTTATCTCTTTTTTTGAAGTACCTACTACAGATTTCAAACGTGCAGTCAAGTTCTATGAAAATGTATTGTGCATCCAACTTCCCACTTTTGAATGCGAAGATGAAAAAATGGCATTCTTTCCCGAAGAAGACGGCCGAGTGACAGGAGCAATCTCTTACGGAAAGGATTTCTTTCCCTCAAAAGACGGTGTACTCATACACTTCAATGTGGATAACATGGAAGAAACTATTCTTCGCATTAAAAAAAACGGCGGGAAAATAGTAAGGGAGAAAACCAAAATCGAAGCCGAAGGGATGGGATATTTTGCACTTTTCACAGACTGCGAAGGTAACCGGCTCGGATTATACTCAGACAACTAATCCTTCTTTTTACCCCCCTTACAGTAAAGTCACAGTTTGCTCCTTCACCTCTTTCATCCATTCTACAATCCTTTATTCATCGGCTTTAGGAGGTGAAGGCAACAAGAGAAAGGGGATGAAGAGAAAATCAGTGCAGTGATTTAAAAATTACCCTAGGGAAGTTGAACAATCACCCTAGGGAAGTTAGAGAAGATCCCGTGGATAGTTGACAAATCTCCCTAAGGTAATCAACAAAACGTTCTTACGTTTGGGGTAAAACGTAAGGACGTTTTCATAGATACTTTCACCCTTTTTCATTTATTGCCTTCACCCGCTATGCATGATAGATAAAAGGGTTCAGAACCGGTGAAGCCGATGAATGAAAAAACAACGAACGCCTGATATTTAATAATTCCACCATAAATCACTCTTTTTTATTTCATTAATAGCCCACAAACTTTGTGATACCCACATAATTCCTTATTTTTGCACATTCATAAATAAATTAAGGGATTACTAATGAGTCCATTGAACTTTACCCACATTCTGACACAGGCAGTCGATGAGCTTTCGGATAGCGAATCATATAAGGGACTGTTTCACCAGCACAAAGACGGTGAACCTTTGCCTTCCGCTAAAAGTTTGCACGAAATCGTTGAACTAACCCGTTCCATTCTCTTTCCCGGGTATTATGGCAATTCCACTATCAACAGCCGCACTATCAATTACCACATCGGGGTAAACATTGAGAAACTATTCGGGTTGCTAACCGAACAGATTCTTGCAGGATTGTGTTTTGGCTCAGGCGAAGAATGCGAAGAATGTACGGACTCAAGACGTGAAGAAGCTGCACAGATTGCTGCAAAGTTTATCAGCAAACTGCCCGAAATGCGCCGTATCCTTGCCACCGACGTGGAAGCTGCTTACAACGGTGATCCGGCTGCCGAGAGCTTTGGCGAAGTAATCAGTTGCTATCCTGCCATTCGTGCCATTAGCAACTACCGCATTGCACACCAACTGGTGGAACTGGATGTTCCCTTAATTCCCCGTATCATCACGGAAATGGCACACTCGGAAACCGGAATAGATATTCATCCGGCTGCACAGATAGGCTCTTATTTCACTATCGACCACGGAACAGGCGTAGTAATCGGAGCAACGAGCATCATCGGAAACAATGTGAAACTCTATCAGGGAGTAACCCTCGGAGCTAAAAGTTTTCCGTTGGATGAAGACGGCAAACCCATTAAAGGCATTCCCCGCCATCCGATATTGGAAGACGATGTCATAATCTACTCCAATGCAACCATATTGGGAAGAATCACTATCGGCAAGGGAGCCACCGTGGGAGGCAACATCTGGGTAACGGAAGATGTGAAACCGGGTGCACGTATTGTACAAACTAAGGCTAAAAAATAACAATCGGAATTTTATTAATTACCAAAATTATATGGACGAACAATTTGAGCTTATTGCGAAAACATTTCAGGGATTAGAAGAAGTATTGGCACAGGAATTAACCCAACTCGGTGCCAATAACATTGAAATTGGCAGACGTATGGTTTCCTTCACGGGAGACAAAGAGATGATGTACAAGGCAAACTTCTGTCTGCGTACAGCTATCCGTATTCTTAAACCAATCAAGCATTTTCAGGCAAAAGATGCCGATGAAGTGTATAACGCAATTAAGGCAATCAAATGGGAGGACTATTTGAATGTAGACAAGACTTTCGCAGTCGATGCAGTGGTCTTCTCCGATGAATTCCGCCATTCAAAGTTCGTCGCCTACAAAGTGAAAGACGCTATCGTTGACTATTTCCGTGAAAAAGACGGCAAACGTCCTTCGGTGCGTATCAATAAACCGGATGTGCTGCTCAACATCCATATCGCTCAAACCAGATGTACCTTGTCTTTAGACAGTTCGGGCGAATCACTTCATCGCCGCGGTTACCGTCAGGAAGCAGTAGAAGCTCCGCTCAATGAAGTTCTTGCTGCCGGAATGATTCTAATGACAGGTTGGCACGGAGAATGTGACCTGATTGATCCGATGTGTGGTTCGGGAACCATTCCAATCGAAGCGGCTTTGATAGCGCGCAACATTGCTCCGGGGGTGTTCCGCAAAGAGTTTGCTTTTGAGAAATGGCAGGATTTCGACCAGGAATTGTTCGACAACATTTATAACGACGATTCTCAGGAAAAGGAATTCGAACATAAAATTTATGGATACGATAACAACCCGAAAGCCAATGAGATTGCCACTCACAACATAAAGGCTGCCGGAGTATCGAAGGACATCATTTTAAAACTCCAACCGTTCCAGCAATTCGAAAAGCCAAAAGATAAATCTATCATCATCACCAATCCTCCTTATGGAGAACGTATTTCTACACGTGACCTGTTAGGATTATACCAGATGATAGGTGAAAGACTGAAACATGCCTTTACCGACAACGATGCATGGATATTGAGTTACCGTGAAGAGTGTTTCGACCAGATCGGTTTGAAACCATCCGTTAAGATTCCATTATTTAATGGAGCACTGGAATGTGAATTCCGTAAATACCAGATATTCGGTGGTAAATACAAAGAATTCAAGAAAGATGCAGCAGACGAAAGACCTTTCAGAGAAAGAGAAGACAGAAGGGAAAGACCTGCTGCCCCAAGTAAAGAAAAAGATATCTACGAACGTTTACGTGAAACAAGACAAAAATTGGAAGAATGAAACGTATAGTTATTTTCAGCATTGCCGTATTGGCAGGAATAAACCTGTGTATGGGACAAACACAAAAACAACTGACACTTGAAGACCTGACGCCTGGAGGTAAAACCTACTGGCGCTATATTCCCAAAAATCTGAAAGGATTGAAATGGGAAGGTGATATTTGTGTATGGAAAGCCAACAACAAGGATGAAGAGTACAGGCTGAATCCCAAAACAGGAAAGACAGACACTTTGGCAATCGTTACTCCAACCGATACAGATAAGAAAATCAAAAGGGAGAACAAGGACTACAGTGAAGCCGGTAAGCATACTGCTTATACCCGCAAAAACAATCTTTATGTAGACGATATTCAAATAACCGATGAACCGGAAGGAGTGGTTTGCGGACAAGCCGTTCACCGTAATGAGTTCGGTATTATGAAAGGTACATTCTGGAGTCCGGAAGGTAACCTTCTTGCTTTCTATCGCATGGATGAAAGAATGGTCACGGATTATCCGATGGTAAATATCTCCAAGCGTGTGGGCGAGCTATATAACATTAAATATCCGATGGCGGGAATGACAAGCCACAAAGTAACCGTAGGTGTTTATGATGTAGCAAACAACAAGACTGTTTATCTGAAAGCCGGAGATCCTACCGACCGTTACTTCACCAATATTTCCTGGTCGCCCGATGAAAAAAGCATCTATCTTATTGAGCTCAACCGCGACCAGAACCATTCCAAGCTCTGCCGCTACAATGCAGCAACAGGAGAATTGGAAGCTACACTGATAGAAGAAACATCTCCTAAATATGTGGAGCCTCAACACCCAATCTTCTTTTTACCTTGGGATGATACGAAATTCATCTATCAAAGTCAGAGAGACGGCTTCAATCATTTATATCTGTATGACACCAACGGTAAACTGATTAAGCAGCTTACTTCAGGTAATTGGTTGGTACAAAAGATTCTGGGATTCAACGAAGCAAAGAAAGACGTTATTATTATGACAACGGAAATCTCTCCTTTGCAAAGCAATCCTTACCGTGTGAATGTGAAAAGCGGAAAACGTGTTCTGATCGGGGACAAAGACGGGTTACATTATGATATGTTGAGCAATTCGGGAAAATATCTGATCGACCACTATACCTCCCCTACTGTCGGTCGTTCCATTAATGTAATTGATATTTATTCAGGTAAAAAAATAAACTTGCTGACAGCAGAAGAACCGTTTGCAAAATGCAAAATGCCGGAAATCACCGTAGGTACTATCAAAGCCGACGACGGAGTGACCGACCTTTACTACCGTCTTGTTAAACCGGTGGACTTTGATGCAAACAAGAAATATCCGGCAATCATCTACGTATATGGAGGTCCTCATGCACAGATGATTCACAACAGCCGCAACTATGATGTTCGTGGTTGGGACATCTATATGGCACAGAAAGGATATGTAATGCTCACCGTAGATAATCGTGGAAGCGAAAACAGAGGACTTGAATTTGAACAAGTTACTTTCCGTCAATTAGGTGTAGAAGAAATGAAAGACCAACTTAAAGGAGTGGAGTTCTTAAAGAGCCTTCCTTATGTAGACGGTGACCGCTTAGGTGTACACGGTTGGAGTTTCGGCGGATTCATGACAACCAATTTAATGACATCCTATCCTGATGTATTTAAGGTAGGAGTAGCCGGTGGTCCTGTTATAGACTGGAAATACTACGAAGTAATGTATGGAGAACGTTACATGGATACTCCCGAAAGCAATCCTGACGGTTATAAGAACAGCAACCTGAATTTAAAGGCAGGTAACCTGAAAGGAAAGCTCCTGATTATTTACGGTGGAGACGATCCTACCTGCGTTCCTCAACACAGTCTTTCTTTCATCCGTGCATGCATTGATGCAGGAACTTACCCCGATCTGTTTACTTATCCGGGGCAAGGACACAACATGGTGGGAAGAGACCGTGTACATTTATATGAGAAGATAACAAGATATTTTGATGACTATTTAAAATAATAAAGAGATTATGAAACTACTTCTATTAGGCTCAGGAGGACGTGAACATGCATTGGCATGGAAAATAGCACAAAGCCCGAAGATTGAAAAATTATATATAGCTCCGGGAAACGCCGGAACAAGCAACGTAGGTGAAAACGTAAACATCAAAGCCGATGATTTCGATGCTATCAAGGCGTTCGTTATCAACAATAAAGTGGATATGGTAATAGTAGGTCCCGAAGATCCGTTGGTAAAAGGTATCTATGATTACTTCAAAAACGATGATGCTTTAAAAGATATTCCTGTGGTAGGTCCGTCAAAAGAAGGTGCCACACTGGAAGGAAGCAAGGACTTTGCCAAAGCGTTTATGATGCGTCACAACATACCCACAGCGGGATATAAATGTATCACAGGCGAGAACCTTGAAGAAGGTTTGGCTTACCTTGAAACTCTTGAAGCACCTTATGTATTGAAAGCCGACGGACTGTGTGCCGGTAAAGGTGTGCTGATTCTACCTACTTTGGAAGAAGCAAAGAAAGAATTAAAAGGAATGCTCGATGGGATGTTCGGACAGGCAAGTGCACGTGTAGTCATTGAAGAATTCCTCAGCGGAATAGAATGCAGCGTATTTGTGTTGACCGACGGAAAGAACTATAAAATCTTACCGGAAGCAAAAGACTACAAACGTATCGGCGAAGGTGATAAAGGACTGAATACCGGTGGTATGGGTTCTGTATCTCCCGTTCCGTTTGCAACCAAAGAGTGGATGCAAAAAGTAGACGAACGCATTATCCGCCCCACAGTGGAAGGACTTGCCGCAGAAGGCATTGACTACAAAGGCTTCATCTTTTTTGGCCTTATCAATGTGAAGGGCGAGCCGATGGTTATTGAATATAACTGCCGTATGGGCGATCCCGAAACAGAAAGCGTGATGCTCCGCATCAAAAGCGACTTGGTAGAGTTATTTGAAGGAGTAGCAGAAGGCAACCTCAATGAAAAGACATTGGAAACAGATCCACGTACGGCTGTTTGTGTCATGCTCGTATCGGGCGGCTATCCTGAACACTACGACAAAGGTTTCCCTATCAGTGGTATTGATAAAGTGAAAGACAGCATTGTTTTCCATGCCGGCACAGCAATGAAGGACGGAGAAGTAGTTACTGCCGGAGGTCGTGTCATTGCCGTAAGCTCTTATGGAAATAACAAAGCAGAAGCTCTTGCACAATCATTTGCCAATGCAAAGGTGATCGACTTTGATAAAAAGTACTTCCGTTCAGACATCGGTTTCGATTTATAATTGAAATATGATAAGAAAAAGGTTTCAAAATAAAGTCACAACAGGTAAACTCACTTTTCCTGTTGTGATTATTATCTCCGCATTGCTGTGGGGATTGATTTATTTTGTAAAACCTGAAATACAGATAGCAAAGGAAGGATATTATTTCACCAAACTGATAAGTAACCTTCAACTGAATGAATTTCTTGAAAGGTCAATCAACTTTATTCTCTATGGTATTATTATCTATATCCTTATAGGCATCAATAATACATATTCCCTGATACGTACACGTACCACTTTTCAAGCTTGCATCTATTCTTTATTCATTGCCGTCTGCCCTGTGTTACAGCCTTTGCAACAAGGAGCATTTGTTGTTATCTGTGTGTGTCTCAGCCTGTATTTCTTATTCAGAACTTATCAAAAGAATGAGCCGACAGGAAATATATTCCACTCTTATCTGTTTTTAGGATTGGGAAGCCTTTTATTTCCACAACTTCTATACCTATTTCCCGTCTGGATAATTGGAGAATATAATTTCCAATCATTAAGCCTGCGTACATTCTTTGCCGGAATTGTTGGTTTGAGTTTTCCTTATTGGTTCCTGCTTGGGCATGCATTCTTTTACAATGAAATGGAATTATTCTATGCTCCTTTCAAAGAATTAGTTACATTTACTCCCATCAATTTGAGCACTATTCCCCTATGGGAACTTGCTACAATAGGAGTTGTGTTCCTCCTTACTTTAATCAGTATCATACATTATCTGTTCAATAATTATCAGGACAAGATACGCACCCGTTCTTATCTTAACTTTTTAGTATTGTTAGATTTCATACTGCTTGCGGCTCTCCTGTTACAACCACAGCATACAAAAACGATACTTCCTGTATTACTGATATGTACCAGTATTTTAACGGGACATTTCTTTGCTTTGGCAAACAGTAAATCATCAAACATAATTTTCATTATCTCAATCATTTTACTAATCGCACTATTATACTGTAATTTATGGATGCCATATCACAATTTCTGATAGAATGGGGTTATATAGGTTTATTTATTGCTGCCATGCTGGCGGGAAGCATTGTTCCTTTCAGCTCAGAAATCGTAATGGTTGCTTTAGTAAAAATGGGACTTGATCCCACAGGTTGCATCATAGCCGGAAGTTTGGGTAACACAGTAGGAGGAATGACCTGCTATTGGATGGGGCATTTAGGGAAAATAAACTGGATTGAGAAGTATTTCAAAGTCAAGAAAGAAAAGATTGAGAAAATGGAAACTTTCTTGCAGGGCAAAGGTGCAATGATGGCCTTCTTCACATTCCTGCCTGCCATTGGCGAAGTAATTGCCATAGCATTGGGATTTATGAGAAGCAATATCTGGATAACCACACTTTCCATGTTTACGGGAAAGCTGATAAGATACATACTTCTTCTGCTCGCCATGCAAGGAGTAATAGATTACGTAATGGCATGATAAAAGAACAACGAGACATATTGATAGAAACAACAGCCGACGGAAGCAACACGCTGTTTGTTCCGCAACTGGATGAACACTATCATTCGGTAAAAGGAGCATTGACAGAATCGGAACACATTTTTATCCGTATGGGGTTGGAACATTCGTCTCTCCCTTCCCTTCGTCTGCTCGAAATAGGGTTCGGTACCGGATTGAATGCATTTCTTACTTTGCTTGCTGCCGAGCAGCTGAACAAGTCAATTCATTATACAGGAATAGAACTTTATCCTTTAGAGGAAAATACATTAAAACAACTCGATTATCCCACAGCCATCTGCAAAGAACGGGAAGAAGATTACTATCGTCTGCATTCATGCAAATGGGAACAAGATAACCGGATAACAGATAATTTCACATTACATAAAATAAAAGGAGACTTTACCAAACACCGATTCACCGGAACTTATGACATTGTTTACTTCGATGCATTCGCTCCGGAAAAACAAGCGGAAATGTGGACACAAGAACTATTTAATTCTTTGTATGTTATTATGAGCAAAGGAGGGATACTAACCACCTATTGCGCAAAAGGCATAATCAGGAGAATGTTACAGTCTGCCGGGTTCACAGTGGAACGTTTACCGGGGCCTCCACAAGGAAAAAGAGAAATACTTAGAGCAACTAAATGAATATGAAAAGAACAATATACCTGCTACTGGCAATGTCAGTTGTGCTTGCTTCCTGCACAGGCGATAAGCAAAAGAAAGAAAATTCGGAAAAAGTGATTACCGTCACCATAGAACCTCTTAGGTATCTCACTGAGCAAATAGCCGGAGACAAGTTCAAAGTGGTAAGTATGGTTCCGAAAGGGAGCAGCCCGGAAACTTATGATCCCACTCCACAACAATTGGTGAAACTGGGAGATAGTAAAGCTTACTTCCGCATCGGTTATATCGGTTTTGAGAAGACATGGCTGGATAGATTGCTGGAGAATACCCCACACATGCAAGTATTTGACACATCGAAAGGGGTAGACCTTATCTATGACACGCATCAGCATGGAGAGGGTGACAATATCCACATACATGAAGGAGTGGAACCGCACATCTGGAACTCTCCTATTAATGCGCAAATCATAGCAAAAAATATTCTTCTGGCACTTACTCAAATGGATAAAGAAAATGAAGAATATTATACGGAACGATATAATGCTCTTGACAAGCAACTAGAAAAAACCGATAGTATCGTAAAAGAAGAACTGAAAGGCGCCGACAAGGTATTTATGATTTATCATCCTGCGTTAAGTTATTTTGCCCGTGATTACGGATTGAAACAAATCAGCATCGAAGCCGGAGGAAAAGAGCCTTCGCCTGTTCATCTGAAAAACCTGATTAACGAATCACGCAAGGAAGGAGTGGAAGTTATCTTCGTTCAGCAGGAGTTCGATGTCCGCAATGCCGAGTTGATAGCCAAAGAGACAGGAGCAAAGATTGTTCCCATTAATCCCCTGTCTTATGATTGGAATGAGGAAATGATTCACGTAGCGAAAGCATTGCACCATGAATAACAAGTTGATAGAACTGACAAACATTTCGGCCGGATATGATTCCAAAGTGGTGCTACACGACGTGAACCTTACAGTTTACGAACGGGACTTTCTTGGTATTATCGGTCCTAATGGCGGTGGGAAAACTACGCTCATCAAATTGATTCTGGGACTCATCAAGCCAAGTGAAGGCAGCATACGCTTTTTCCATGACGGCAAGCAGGTAGACAAAATCACAATGGGCTACCTACCCCAATACAATGCTATTGATAAAAAATTCCCTATTTCCGTATACGAGGTGATTCTTTCCGGATTAAGCAGCAAAAAACCACTTATCGGAAGATACACCAAAGAACAACACGAGAAAGTGGAAGAAGTGATTGGAAGAATGGGATTGGAAGGTTTCGAAAAACGTGCTATCGGGCAGCTTAGTGGCGGACAACTGCAACGGGCCTTACTGGGGCGTGCCATTGTTTCAAGTCCCGATGTGGTTATTCTTGATGAACCGAGTACATACATCGACCGCCGCACAGAAACAAAGCTTTATGAAATCCTTGAAGAGATAAACCACGAACGGGCTATCATTCTTGTATCTCATGATATAGGAACAGTATTACAGGAAGTGAAAACCATTGCTTGCGTAAATGAAACACTGGATTATCACCCCGACACAGAAGTAAGCGAAGAGTGGCTTACCCGAAACTTCAACTGTCCTATCGAATTAGTAGGACATGGCGATCTGCCTCACCGGGTATTGAAAGAGCACAACCATAAACATTAAAGATAAAAGAATAACTTCTAATTACTTTCTAATATCTCTCTAACAATCTTTCAGTATAATAGTGCCACAACGTTATAAAGTGTTGAATTGAATGCAGTTCCGACAAACTTTCTTATCTTTGCAGCCACGTATTAAGTTAACGAACAAACAAGTATAAGTTTAATGAAACAGTACAAGCTAACAAACAACCTGATTGGTTGGTTGATTTTTGTTATTGCATCTACCGTTTATTGCATGACGATAGAACCGACAGCGAGCTTCTGGGACTGCCCGGAATTCATTACCACAGGCTACAAACTGGAAGTAGGACACCCACCCGGAGCACCTTTCTTTATGCTCACTTCCAACTTGTTCACCCAATTCGTGAGCGATCCTTCATTGGTTGCCCGCATGGTGAATTATATGAGTGCGCTGATGAGTGGTGCATGTATCTTGTTCCTGTTCTGGACAATCACACATTTAGTTAAAAAGTTGATAGCCCCCGACACTGAAGCCATGACTAAAGGGCAATTAGTCACTATCATGGGTTCGGGTATCGTAGGTGCTTTGGTTTATACATTCAGTGACACATTCTGGTTCAGTGCCGTAGAAGGTGAAGTATATGCCTACTCATCACTGTTTACCGCACTCGTGTTTTGGCTCATCCTTAAATGGGAAGACGTAGCCGATGATCCTCACAGTGACCGCTGGTTAGTGCTCATTGCTTACCTCACAGGACTTTCTATCGGTGTGCACTTGCTCAACCTGTTGTGCATCCCTGCCATCGTATTGGTATATTATTACAAGAAAAATCCTGAAGCCAATCTCAAAGGAAGCATCCTTGCCCTTATCGGTTCGATGATTCTAGTTGCTGCTGTGCTCTATGGTATCGTACCGGGTGTTGTGAAGATAGGCGGATGGTTCGAATTGCTGTTTGTCAACAGCTTCGGTTTGCCATTCAACTCCGGATTGGTATTCTTTATATTCCTTCTGGTAGCTTCTATTATCTGGGGAGTATATGAATCATATGTGCAAAAGAGCAAGACAAGGATGAATATTTCCTTTTTGCTCACAGTAGCCCTTTTAGGTATTCCATTCTATGGGCATGGAACAAGCAGCGTGATTATCGGGCTTATTGTGTTGGTTATCCTTGCTTTCTACCTTTTCTCGGAAAGCATCGACAAGAAGTATCAAATCAGCGCACGCACACTGAACACTTCCCTGCTTTGCATCATGATGATTATTGTGGGATATTCTTCTTATGCACTTATTGTTATCCGTTCTACTGCCAACCCTCCGATGGATCAAAACTCACCGGAAGATATATTCACTTTGGGTGAATACCTCGGACGCGAACAATACGGAACAAGACCTTTGTTTTACGGACAGGCTTATTCATCAAAGGTTCAGTTGAAACCGGAGGGCGGATATTGCGTTCCGGTAGCCGTAGAAGGTGCTCCCGTTTATGGACGTAAGGAAAAAGCGTCTCCCGATGAAAAAGACAGCTATGTGGTGGTTCGTAACCGTACAGAATACAAATATGCTCAAAACATGTTGTTTCCGCGTATGTATAGCGACCAACATGCCAAGCAATACGAAGATTGGATGGATATAGAGGGCTATCAAGTTCCTTATGACCAATGCGGAGAAACAGTAATGGTGAAAATGCCTTCACAATGGGAAAACATCAAGTTCTTCTTCTCATACCAGTTGAATTTCATGTATTGGCGTTATTTCATGTGGAACTTTGCCGGACGCCAGAATGACATTCAAGGCAATGGCGAAATAGAACACGGTAACTGGATTACAGGTTTCAACTTCATAGACAAATATTTGGTTGGCGACCAAAGCCTGCTCCCCGCCGATCTTGCCAACAACAAAGGACACAATGTGTTCTACTGTCTGCCTCTTATCCTCGGTATCATCGGTCTGTTTTGGCAAGCATATCGCGGGCAAAAAGGCATTCAGGGATTTTGGGTGGTATTCTTCCTGTTCTTCATGACAGGTATAGCTATCGTTATCTATCTGAACCAAACACCGAGCCAGCCACGTGAACGAGACTATGCTTATGCCGGTTCGTTCTATGCCTACGCCATATGGATAGGTATGGGTGTTGCCGGAATTGTTCAGATGCTTAAACAGAAATTCAAGGAACTGCCTTCGGCAATCGTAGCATCCGTAGCCTGCTTGTTCGTACCTATTCAAATGGCGGGACAAACTTGGGACGATCACGACCGTAGTGACCGCTACACTTGCCGTGACTTCGGTCAGAACTACTTGATGACTTGTCAGGAAGAAGGTGATCCTATCATATATACAAATGGTGATAACGATACATTCCCGTTGTGGTACAATCAAGAAACAGAAGGTTTCCGTACCGATGTACGTGTATGTAACCTGAGCTATTTGCAGACAGACTGGTATATCGACCAGATGAAACGTCCGGCTTATGATTCTCCATCAGTTCCCATCACTTGGGATCGTTTGGAATTCGTATCGGGAACCAATGAATACGTTCCTGTACGTCCTGAGGCCAAGCAACAGATTCTGGATCTTTATGAAAAGAATCCCGAGGCTGCCAAAGCAAGCTTCGGAGACAATCCGTTTGAATTGAAGAACATCCTTAAATACTGGGTGCGTTCATCTAATCCGGATTTACACATCATCCCGACAGACAGTATCGTAGTAACGATAGACAAAGAAGCCGTGAAACGTTCGGGCATGATGATTCCTGACTCATTGCATGGAGAAATTCCTGATTACATGACTATTTCGCTGAAAGGCAAAAGAGCACTTTATAAATCGGAATTAATGATGCTTGAGATGCTTGCACAGACAAACTGGGAACGTCCTATTTATATGGCAATCACCGTAGGTACAGAAAACCATTTGAATTTAGGTAACAACTTCATGCAGGAAGGTTTGGCATACCGCATCACTCCGTTCAACACAACGGAACTCAATGCGCGCATTGACTCCGAGAAGATGTATGACAACCTGATGAATAAATTCAAATTCGGTGGCATTGACAATCCTAATGTGTACATTGATGAAAACATCATGCGCATGTGTTTCACACACCGCCGTATGTTTGCACAGCTAGTGAAGCAGTTGCTTAAGGAAGGCAAGAAAGACAAGGCATTGAAAGCTCTCGATTACAGCGAGAAAGTAATTCCGGGAGCAACTGTTCCTCATGATTTCCAAAGCGGTTCGAAAGACCTTGCCGAAGCTTACTATGAATTGGGTGAAACGGAAAAGGCAGACAAGATTATGAATGCGATAGCAAATAATTCTCTGGAATACATCACTTGGTATCTGAGCTTGATGAACAGCCAGCTAGCTACTTCTTCGCAAGATTGCCTATATCATTTCTATATATTGGATGATGTAAACAACACCCTTGATAAATACAAGTCCAAGTTAGCTTCGAACTACTCTAAACAACTCGACGAATTATACGGTATATATACTTCGAGAATAAAGAGCCTCAAATCCAAATAACTGTAAGGGCGGGGCTCTGCTCCGCCCTTCTTATTATTGCCACCACCTAAAATAATCGACAAAAGTGTTTATAGAACAACCACCTAACATTGTAAGGGCTTTATATCCCGGTGCACTTTGGCGAATGAACCCGAATGAAAAAGCCGTCTACCTGACTTTCGATGACGGTCCTATTCCCGAAATAACTCCTTGGGTACTTGATTTATTAGACAAATACAATATAAAGGCCACATTCTTTCTTGTGGGAGACAATGTGAGAAAACATCCCGAAGAATTCCAAATGTTGCTGGACAGGGGACATCGGGTAGGTAATCATACATTCAACCATATTCGCGGATTTGAATACCACACTGCCAATTACATGGCAAACACCGAAAAAGCCAACGCACTGATAAAATCCGATCTTTTCCGTCCACCCCACGGACACATGCGATTGAAACAGTACTATGCCCTGCGAAAGAAGTACAAAATTGTGATGTGGGACTTGGTTACCCGTGATTACAGTAACAAACTTAACGGACGGCAAGTATTGCGGAAAGTGAAACATTACGTTCGAAACGGCTCAATCATTACTTTCCATGATTCGCTGAAAGCCGAAAAGAACATGAAATATGCATTGCCACGAGCCATAGAATGGCTGCTGGAACAAGGATATACATTTAAACAGTTATAACGAAAACATGAATACTCCCGAAGTTCTTTCAAATAAAATAAAAGCCGAAGCAGCACGCCTCGGCTTTTCTGCTTGTGGAATCACTTCGGCAAACCTCTCCACCAACCGGGAACATTTGAGTCGGTGGCTTGACAAAGGTTATCAGGCGGATATGGCATACTTAGAGAACAACTTCGATAAACGATGCAATCCCCAACTACTTGTTGAAGATGCACGGAGTGTTATCTGTGTTGCCTTGAATTATTATCCTCAAAAGAAACTACGGGACGACCAACTGCAATTTGCCTATTATGCTTATGGCAAAGATTACCATGACATAATGAAAGAAAAGCTCAATTCCCTGCTTAACTATATTAATATGGAATTAATATCTGTGAAAGGTCGTGTGTTTTGTGATACGGCTCCCGTATTGGAACGCTACTGGGCACAGCAAGCCGGTTTAGGATGGACAGGAAAGAATACGCTCCTGATTATCCCTCATGCAGGTTCTTATTTCTTCTTAGGTGAACTTATCATTGATGCCGAACTCGCTTATGACTCACCAGCCGTCAACCGTTGCGGCAATTGTACACGTTGCCTTGATGCCTGCCCTACAAAAGCTTTGGAAAGTCCATATTTACTTAATGCCAACAAATGCTTGTCATACCTTACCATAGAGAATAAAGGTGAAATAGAGAAAGAATATGTGTCTAAAATGGGAAATTACATCTATGGGTGCGACCGTTGCCAGAAAGCCTGTCCGTGGAACCGCTTCGCTACACCCAACACAATAGATGAATTGCAACCTTCGGAAGCATTTATGAACATGACACCCCAAGACTGGGAAAAGCTGAGCATTGAAGAATATAGAACTTTATTTAAGGGTTCGGCAGTGAAAAGAGCCAAATATGAAGGGCTGATGAGGAACATTAAAGCAATTAATAGTTGAGAGTTGAAAATTGAGAGTGAACTATTAAAATATTCACTCTCAACTCTCAATTCTCAACTATTGCATTGTAACTGTAAGCGGAGCGCGTACTTTAGCTGCATAATTTTCAAGATACTTAGTCCACTCTTCGAAGCTGTTGAAACCGTATTTGCTCCAACCTGCACCCCAGTAATAAGTAAACTCAGAACTTGGTTCGTAATCGCTGATTGCCAATACATGACCGTCGGCACCACCACGCAATTCTTTCTTTTCCTGTTCCGGGAAGAAAACTGTTTTAGCTTCTTTCACGTTGGCAGGGAACACAGCACCTACATAGATAGTACCGTTATTGTTGTTCACATTATCGGTAGGATCTGCATAAGCTATATAACCTTGTTCGGCATTGGCTGCATTCTTGCCACCATCAGGATCGTGTAACACAATACCTGCTGCGATAGGAAGAACTTCGTTTGTGTTTGTATAAGAAACAACTGTCTTATTCAACTGAGAACCTTCGTCCAAAGAAATAACACGTGTTTCAACCACATTCGAATCACCTTTTACCGTAAGAGGGTTATAAACCAGTTTCACAGTAAAGCGCAACGGACCGTTATCCAGAATTTCCTGTTCTTTATAACAGTAAGGATAAATAATTTCATTATCCACCATCAAAGCAGCAGTACCACCGCCAAGAGTAGGACCTACTTTATAGCAATCCAAACCGTTTCCATGATCTACGTGATATGAAACCGAACGATACAACTCTTTTGATTCATCTTTCTTTCCTGCTTTCTTCAAAGAATCAATCTTTGCCAATGTTTCAGGATTAAGTTCACTTGCATAACGAGCCTCAACAACCGGTTCATCAACACATTTTGTCCAGACGTCATAACCGAAAGCACGTTCGCCCGATGCTTGCAATGCAGGTCCGTAAGTACGGAAAGCTACACGATCATTTTCCCAAGCAACATCGTCAACACGTTCCGGATAATATTTACCACATGCTTTTGTGTCCACCACCATAGGAGTACCTGTTGTTACAGTATAAACTGCCTGTGCATTAGCTTTTACGTTGGCAGGGAAAATAAGCATATCATCATAAGTCACCTGATAAGGAACTTGCCGGTTATTTTCATCCAACACTACAATCTGTGCCGTGTCTGCCAGATTCAACTTATTAGAGACTTCCGTCATCGACACTTCCACCATTTCATTCTCACGATCGAGTGAAGAACTATTGGCAACTGTTACCTTTACCCCATTCTGTTGCGCACAAGAGAATGCAGTAAAAGCAGCAAAAAGTAAATAAAGAATCTTTTTCATTTTATCTCTGTCTTAATTATTGAGGTTGCTTTCCGATATAAGCAAGAATACCACCGTCTACATAAAGTACATGTCCGTTTACAAAGTCGGAAGCATCTGAAGCAAGGAATACGGCAGGTCCCATCAAATCTTCAGGAGTTCCCCAACGTGCAGCCGGAGTCTTTGCAACAATGAATGCATCAAACGGATGGCGTGAACCGTCAGCTTGTTTTTCTCTCAAAGGAGCTGTTTGCGGAGTTGCGATATAACCCGGACCGATACCGTTACACTGGATGTTGTATTCACCATATTCGGAAGCGATGTTACGGGTAAGCATCTTCAAACCACCTTTGGCAGCAGCATAGGCAGAAACCGTTTCACGTCCCAATTCACTCATCATTGAACAGATATTGATAATCTTTCCGTGACCTTTCTTCATCATTGAAGGAATAACGGCCTTTGAAACGATGAACGGACCGTTCAAGTCGATGTCGATAACCTGACGGAACTCGGCAGCAGTCATTTCATGCATAGGAATACGCTTGATGATACCTGCATTGTTTACCAAAATATCAATAACGCCTACTTCCTTCTCAATCCGGGCAACCATTTCGTTTACCTGATCTTCGTTAGTAACGTCACATACATATCCGTGTGCCTTAATGCCCTTTTCTGCATAGGCAGCAAGACCTTTATCCACTAATTCCTGTTTAATATCGTTGAACACGATAGTTGCACCCGCTTCAGAAAACGCTGTAGCCAAAGCCAAACCAATTCCGTAAGAAGCTCCGGTAACCAAAGCGACTTTACCTTCTAATGAAAAGTTTACCATAGTAATTTCTTTTTTATGTTTATAAGTAATAGATTTATTTCAAATCAGTGATTAAAGAGAAGTCCTGATCTCCGTAATCAAGGTTCTCACCTCCCATACCCCAAATGAAAGTATAGTTATGAGTAGCAGCAGCACTGTGGATAGACCATTCCGGAGAAAGTACAGCTTGGTCGCCCTTCATCCATACATGGCGTGTTTCGTCTACTTCACCCATGAAATGGCAAACAGCCTGATCTTCGGGAACTTCAAAGTAGAAATATGCTTCCATACGGCGAGAGTGAACGTGAGCCGGCATAGTGTTCCACACACTTCCCGGTTGCAGTTCGGTCATACCCATTTGCAACTGGCAGGTAGGCAATACTTGGTTTACCAACATCTTATTTATGTTACGGTGGTTAGAACCTTCCAATGAACCCATTTCGGCAACAACTGCATCTGCCTTAGTCACTTTCTTATCAGGATAGTTTCTGTGAGCAGTGAGTGAGTTGAAATAGAATTTAGCAGGATTCTTATCATCTTTGCTTTCAAATGTTACTTCTCTATCGCCCGAACCTAAATAAAGGGCTTCTTTATAATTGAGTTCGAATACGGCATCACCGGCTTTAACTACACCGGGACCGCCTACATTGAAAATACCCATTTCGCGACGAGTAAGGAAATAAGGAGCTTTCAACGGATCAATAGCTTCCAGTTTCAATACTTCACCTACAGGCATTGCACCACCTACAACCATGCGGTCATACATAGAATATACCATATTCACTTCATTGGCCGCGAATACTTTCTCAATCAAGAAGTCTCTGCGAATTCTTTTCGTATCATAGCTTTTTGCATCTTCGGGATGCGCAGCATAGCGAATTTCATAATTTGTTTTCATGACATTATATGTTTAAATGATAACTTCGTTTACGTACACGATGCAAATATAGCAAAAGAAAAACATATATAGATGCTAATATTGTTCTAATTACCTGTTAATTTTGTACTAAAGGGCTATATTCTTTTCCAAATCACCTGTTTTATCACTATAAAGTACGCATAGACCGGAATATATTGTTCAACTTGGAAGTAAAAAAGGAAAGGTATAAAACAAAAAAGAAGATACCTTTTGAGTATCTTCTTTATTGATGTTGTCCTACGAAGATTCGAACTTCGACAAACAGAACCAAAAACTGTTGTGCTACCATTACACCATAGGACAAACAAAATGCTTTCTGTTAAAAAGCGATGCAAAGATAGTGCTTGTTACAATATTCTCCAAATATTTCCGTTATTTTTTTACCGGAAACTACAAATGCTTATCTTTGCATAGATTCAACATAAAAATAACTTTAAACATGACAAGAACACTCCTAACCTGCATTGCTTTAGGATTTGCAGGTATTTCCGTCGTTGCGGAAACTCCATTGTGGATGCGTGATGTGAAGATTTCACCGGACGGAACACAGATTGCCTTTTGTTATAAAGGAGACATTTACAAAGTGCCTGCAAACGGGGGAAACGCTATCCGGCTAACCACACAGACTTCTTATGAATGTACGCCCGTATGGTCGCCCGACGGTAAGCAAATAGCTTTTGCAAGCGACCGCAACGGCAACTTCGACGTATTCGTTATGCCGGCAGAAGGTGGAACAGCCCAAAGACTGACCACACACTCCGCTTCCGAAATTCCTTCCACATTCAGCCCCGATGGAAAGTACGTGCTATTCTCTGCCGGAATTCAAGATCCTGCCAAGAGTGCATTGTTCCCTTCGGGAGCATTGACCGAACTCTATAAAGTTCCTGTAAGCGGAGGACGCACAGAGCAAGTGCTTGCCACTCCCGCCGAAGCTGTTTGCTTCAACAAAAAAGGAGATGCTTTCCTTTACCAAGACCGCAAAGGCGGGGAAGACGAGTGGCGCAAGCATCATACTTCATCCATTACACGAGACATCTGGATGTATGACAGCAAAACCGGAAAACATACCAACCTGACCAACCGTGCCGGAGAAGACCGCAACCCGATTCTATCTGCCGACGGACAAACTGTTTACTTCCTGAGCGAACGGGACAAAGGCTCATTCAATGTATATTCTTTCGCCCTTACAAACCCTCAGGCAGTAAAAGCGGTATCGAAGTTCAAAACTCACCCTGTACGTTTCTTATCGGCAGGAACCGGCAACACTTTGTGCTATGCATACGACGGCGAAATATATACGCAGCAGCCGGGAGCTTCACCCAAGAAAGTAAAGATAGACATAGTACGTGACGACGAAGACAACATAGCTTCGTTTACGATCAACGGCGGAGCAACCTCGGCAACAGTTTCACCGGACGGAAAGCAAGTAGCTTTCATCGTGCGCGGCGAAGTGTTCGTTACCTCGGCAGACTATGCCACAACCAAACAGATTACCCACACTGCCGCCCGTGAAGCCGGATTATCATTTGCACCCGATAACCGCACATTGGCTTATGCCAGCGAACGCAACGGCAACTGGGAACTTTATCTGGCAAAGATTGCACGCAAGGAAGAAGCCAACTTTCCCAATGCCACACTGATAGAAGAAGAAGTGTTGCTGCCATCGACTACGGTGGAACGCACCTATCCCCAATTCTCACCGGACGGAAAAGAACTTGCCTTTATTGAAGATAGAAACCGACTGATGGTAATGGATATGAAAACCAAGAAAGTAAGGCAAGTGACCGACGGCTCCACATGGTACAACACAGTGGGAGGATTCAACTACACATGGTCGCCCGACGGTAAATGGTTTGCACTCGAATTCATCGGCAACCGCCACGATCCGTATTCGGACATAGGCTTGGTAAGCGCACAAGGCGGAGAAATTACCAACCTGACAAACAGCGGATACGTAAGCGGCTCACCGCGCTGGGCACTGGACGGAAACGCAATCCTCTTCAGCACCGAACGGTATGGCATGCGAAACCATGCCTCATGGGGTTCTTTGGAAGATGTAATGATAGTATTCCTTAATCAAGATGCTTATGACAAGTTCCGTTTGAGCAAGGAAGACTATGATTTGCAGAAAGAACTGGAGAAAGAACAGGAAAAAGCAAAGAAGAAAGACGAAGCAAAGAATGCCAAGAAAGACAGCGACAAGAAAGGCGATAAATCCAAAGATGAAAAGAAAGACGGGAAAGCAAAGGAGATTACCGTTGAACTGAAAAACATCGAAGACCGCATCGTGCGCCTCACTCCCAATTCATCCAAGCTGGGCGATGCCATTATTACCAAGAACGGCGAAACACTGTATTACTTCTCGGCTTTCGAGAAAGGGTTCGACCTCTGGAAAATGGATTTGCGCAAGAAAGACACCCGCCTTGTCAACAAGATGAACGCCGGTTGGGTAGGCATGGAAATGGATAAGGACGGAAAGAACATCTTCCTTCTGGGTAGCAACATGCAAAAAATGGATGCCAATTCGGGTTCGCTTAAACCTATCAGCTTCAAAGCCGGAATGGATTTAAACCTTGCCGATGAACGGGAATATATGTTCAACCACGTGTACAAACAGCAACAGAAACGTTTCTACAACCTGAATATGCACGGAGTGAACTGGGATGCAATGACTGCTGCCTATCGCAAGTTCCTGCCCCACATCAACAACAATTATGATTTTGCAGAACTGCTGAGCGAATGGCTGGGCGAACTGAACGTATCTCACACAGGAGGCCGTTTCCGTCCGCGTCTGGGTGGTGACGCCACTGCGGAACTGGGATTACTCTATGACTGGAACCACAAAGGAAAAGGTCTGCTTATCGACGAAGTAGTGGAAAAAGGTCCTTTCGACCACGCACGCTCTAAAGTCAAAGCAGGAAACATCATAGAGAAGATTGACGGAACAGAAATTACTTCCGATACGGATTATCCGGCATTGCTGAACAAGAAAGCAGGCAAAAAGACACTTGTTTCTCTCTACAACCCGGAAACAAAGGAACGGTGGGAAGAAATAGCAGTACCCGTTGCCGGAAGCAAATTCAAAGATCTGCTCTACACCCGCTGGGTAAAACAACGCGAAGCGGACGTAGATAAATGGTCTAACGGACGATTGGGCTATGTGCACATAGAATCAATGGGCGACGACAGTTTCCGTTCCATTTACTCCGACATCCTAGGAAAGTACAACAACCGCGAGGGTATCGTTATAGACACCCGTTTCAATGGTGGCGGACGTTTGCATGAAGACATAGAAGTATTGTTCAGCGGAAAGAAGTATTTCACCCAAGTGGTTCGCGGACGCGAAGCCTGTGACATGCCCAGCCGCCGTTGGAACAAACCTTCCATTATGCTGCAATGCGAAGCAAACTACTCCAATGCACACGGCACACCGTGGGTGTACAGCCACCAGAAGTTAGGCAAGCTTGTAGGTATGCCCGTACCGGGAACCATGACCAGTGTATCTTGGGAGAACCTGCAAGATCCTACACTGATATTCGGTATTCCAATCATCGGTTATCGCTTGCCGGACGGAAGCTATTTGGAGAACTCACAGTTGGAACCGGACATCAAAGTAGCCAATTCGCCCGAAACAGTAGTGAAAGGCGAAGACACCCAACTGAAAGCTGCGGTAGATGAACTGCTTAAAGAAATAAGCGGGAAGAAATAAAAACATTTTCCCCTCTTGAGAGCACGGCTGTCAAGAGGGGAATAAAAACACCTTATATAGTACTTTCCCCGATTTAACCTTCACACCTTCACCATCACCCTTTCTTTAGATGGATTGGACAAAAACGGGTGAACATTAACTCCATTTTACCTTCACCTTACCTTCACTCTAAATTCATAGTCTTCAGGCTGAACTTAGGCTCCAACTCTCTGTATAACCATGCAAGGTTAGGATAAAAAGTATCTTCATACATTACGTAATCATATAGTTCGGGATGACGCCGAAGGTTGCTAAGCGTTTCGCTCACGGAAAAGGTCAGTATCATTTTCTTTTGAAGGTAACCTTCCTTAAAAAGAGTGGCAAAAGATTCGAGCACGGCAAAATAAGAATCCATAATTCTCGACATTTCCCTCACCTCTGCTTCCTCCTTTGCTTTCATTCCATTTGTCAGTTCGGGAAGTCTGAGAGGAGAACCGAAGTTGGAAAGTCTCAACCTCATTTTAAGGCAATCCGGCTCATCAAGCCGTCTTTCTATTTGCAATAACAATGTAAGTAATGCAAGTTGGTTTTGCTTTTTCAATTCTTCAGTGAGCCGGTTTAAAGCTTCCTTGTTCATTTCAAACATGATACACAAAGGTTTGGTTGTCTTCCCAATTCCCGGAATGAAGACGGATATATAAAAGAAAGCGCAGGAACTGCTGAATTATTATCTGTACTAAGGTATTCGGCGTACCCACAACCTGATAATAAACAACAGCCCCACGCCATATCATAATATACTTTTGGTATATAACAATGAACGTGGAAGCTTGTTGCTATTATTCCCGGTTGTGTATAAATCGCCGAATTTATAGTACAGGAATAATATCGTAACGCTTCCGCATTTACAAAATTAACAGTTCTCCCGTATTTCTACGCTGAGACAGACAGAAGAACCATTGCAAAGATATGGAAATATTTTAAACAAGAAGTACATTATTACAGGAATGTTTAGTTGTCCTCCCAATTCCCGGAATGAAGACGGATATAAAAAAAGAGACGTGGAAACTGCTGAATTATCACTATCTGCTAGGTATCGGCATACCCCCTCACTGATAATAAAACAACAGCCTCACGCCATATCATTCACTTATAAACATAAAAATAGTTCTTTCTATCCGCACGTATCCCATTAGAATTATGCAGAAGAACTATTGCAAAGATATGGAAATATTTCAGACAACGAGCATATTATTTTTTTTTAAAGATACGGGAAGATTTTCCATTTAGTAAGGACATATTTAGCGTCCCACAATTGTGGGACGGTCGTCTCATATATGTGGGACGATCGTCTCATGATTGTGGGACGGTCGTACCACAACTGTGGGACGCTAAATTCTTCAAGGGAAATCAAGAAATATATGCCGTAAGAAAAGAAAATTCAACTATATGAATCCTCTTTATTTAAGGGTATATCATACTATTAGCAATGACAATAGTTTAAAGTAATGTGCATTCGGCAATGATAATACTATCGCCAAAAAATGAAGATATTATGAAGATAAAGTGGAGATTAGAAATGTTAAATGTTCATCGCACTCTACTCACGATGAGGGAACTAAACGTTAAATGGACATTTGAAGGTAAAGTGCAGACAGCCGTTATTAAGGGAAAAAACAAAGGGACGGAATAAGAATTCCGCCCCTTTGCCTATTGTATATTATCAACTATATTACTTTGCAATAACCAGATAATAGTTCTTCTTGCCTTTCTGAACCAGAAGATATTTTTCGTCCAAAAGGTCGTTTGCGGTAATCACTTGGTCGAAAGCAGCAAGCTTTTCTTTGTTCAAAGAAACACCACCGCCCTGAACCAGCTTACGCATTTCGCCCTTTGAAGGGAAGATAGCTGCATTGTCCACAAACAAATCGACAGCCTTCACGCCTTCTGCCAATGCATCTTTGGATACTTCGAACTGAGGAACGCCTTCGAACACTGCCAAAAGTGTGTCTTCATCGAGTTTCTTCAATGCTTCGGATGTAGAGTTGCCAAACAGGATGTTTGAAGCATCTACGGCAGCATTGTAATCTTCTTCGGAGTGAACCATAATGGTTACTTCCTTAGCCAAACGCTTCTGGAGAACACGCAAGTGAGGTGCTTCCGCCTGCTCTGCAATCAATCCGTCTATTTCTTCCTTGGTGAGGGAAGTGAATATTTTGATGTAACGGGCAGCGTCACTGTCGCTCACGTTCAACCAGAACTGATAGAACTTATAAGGAGAGGTATATTTGGCATCCAACCAGATGTTACCGGATTCTGTCTTACCAAACTTGCCGCCGTCGGCTTTGGTAATCAGCGGAGAAGTCAAAGCGAATGCTTCGCCTCCGTTTGTGCGGCGGATCAATTCAGTTCCCGTAGTGATGTTTCCCCACTGGTCGGAACCACCCATCTGCAACTTGCAGCCTTTGGTTTCGTACAGGTGAAGGAAGTCATAGCCTTGCAACAACTGATAGGTAAATTCTGTAAATGACAGACCGTCTCGTGCTTCACCGTTCAATCTCTTCTTTACGGATTCTTTTGCCATCATGTAGTTCACGGTAATGTGCTTACCCACTTCACGGACAAAATCAAGGAAAGTGAAGTCTTTCATCCAGTCGTAGTTATTAACTAATTCAGCAGCATTAGGAGCATCGGAATCGAAGTCAAGGAACTTCTTCAACTGATTCTTGATGCAAGCCTGATTGTGACGAAGTGTTTCTTCGTCCAAAAGGTTTCTTTCGGCAGATTTGCCGGAAGGGTCCCCAATCATACCTGTTGCGCCGCCAATGAGTGCCAGTGGTTTGTGTCCGCAACGCTGGAAGTGTTTCAATATCATCACACTGCACAAGTGCCCAATGTGCAACGAATCGGCAGTTGGATCGATACCTACGTAAGCAGTAACCTGTTCTTTTGCCAATAACTCTTCCGTGCCGGGCATCATGTCATGCACCATTCCACGCCATCTTAGTTCTTCTACAAAATTCATCGAATGATTTAATTATTTTAAGTTTATAAGTACAAAAGTACGACTCTTTCTTTGAACTAACAACAGTTATCCCTTAAAAAAGACTTCTTTCATGTTTTGTTGCACCGACGTGAGTAGCTGATTATAAGGAAGTGACAGTGTTTGCGCCGCCTTTTCATACAGTGTGTGTACATCTGCGGTGCTTTCATCCGTCTCGATGAATATCCTTTCTACCGGCACGGCAAGCAATGCTTCTTCCCGGTAGTTTGCCCCGAAAGAGAGATAAAACCCATGCTGCACCAGTTCACGTGCAATGTTTTTATTTCCACGGAAGCCGTGAATAATCCAAGGCATTTCAGGGAGGTATTTCTTTTTCAACCGGATAAGTTCGTTTGCAGTGCGCACCGAGTGGATAACAAGCGGCTTGCCTGTCTGCTCCGAAAGCTCCATTTGCCGGATAAAGACTTCTTGTTGCAAGTCCATCTCCACTTTTGCAACCTTATCCAAACCCGCCTCCCCTATGGCAAGCACTTGGGGATGTTTCGCTATTTCCACCAATCGGTTCCACTCCTGCATATAGTCGGCAGACAGGTACCATGGGTGAAGCCCCACGGAATAACAGCCTCCGGGAACGGGACTGAACTCCTGCGGCAAGCAACTGAATATGGCTTGTGCGGGGTTTTCGGGCAAATGATGCGTATGTATATCGAGCAATTCCATTCTTCTTGATACAATTAAGGAACAGGATCATAGCCCGAACCGCCCCAAGGGTGGCAACGGAGTATGCGGCGAACGGCCAGATACAATCCTTTAAAGGGACCGTGCTTTTTGATTGCCTCAACGGCATATTGGGAACAAGTGGGAGTGAAGCGGCATGAGGGAGGAGTCATAGGCGAAATACACGCTCTATAAAAATAGATGGGAAGAAGAAGTATGTAGGATAGTATCTTTTTCATTCCAGTTTGTCCGCCACTCTGCCAAGTATATCTTTTATTTTATTTTCTATATTCTCTGCCGTATGCAGTTCATTGTCGAGATAAATAAAGGCAATAACCAGTCTTTGCCCTCTTTCTTCCATTAACCGGATAAGGTCATGTTTGTTCTTGCGGTAGGCCTCTCTTATCAACCTTTTCACCCGGTTTCGCTTCACGGCACGTTTGAATTTCTTCTTGGATACGCTTACCAAAATGGAAACGGGAGTGCTGTCTTCGGTCCGTTCCACAGTCATGAATACCGCACGTACAGGAAAAGCAGACAGTGATTTCGCTCCTCCCGAAAACAGTTGTTCAATGGCTTTCTTACTGCACAACCGTTCTTCCTTACATAAAGTATTCCTGTTTGTATCCACTTTTATTAACGATTAGTGGTTAGTGATTAGTGAGTAACAAAACATTTGCTCATCACTAATCACTAACCACTAATACACTTTTATTTTATTACTTCTTGTTTCTCTCTTTGATAAACATATCCAAAGCGGCTGTCATAGATGGTGCTTCCACAGTAGGCGCTTCAAGATCCAAACGAAGTCCGGCATCACGAACAGCCTTGGCTGTTGTAGGTCCGAAACAACCGATTGCAATATCTTTCTGATCGAAATCGGGGAAATTCTTTATCAAAGAATTTATTCCCGACGGGCTGAAGAACACTAACATATCATAATCGAATGACTCGCCTTCCTGGAAATCGTTACTTACCGTGCGATACATAACAGCTTCCGTATGATTGATTTTATTCTTATCCAAAAGGTTTTTCAGTTCGTCATTGTGTACATCAGACATCGGAACGAAATACTTTTCCGTGTTGTGTTTCACAATGGAAGGAATCAAATCGTCAATCTTTCCGGTATTCCCAAAGAATATCTTACGTTTGCGGTATTGCACATACTTCTGGATATACAATGCCACTGTTTCTGTGATACAGAAATATTTCATTGTTTCCGGAATCGTTACGCGCAACTCCTGGCAAAGATGAAAAAAGTGATCTATCGCGTGGCGTGAAGTAAAGATCACAGCAGTATAGTCAAGGATAGACACCTTTTGCTGTCTAAACTCCTTTGCAGAAACGCTTTCGACCTTAATAAAGGGGCGGAAGTCAATCTTCACTCCATATTTCTCTGCAATATCATAATACGGAGATTTCTCAGAAGCAGGCTTAGGCTGCGACACAAGTACTTTCTTTATTTTCAACGTCCTAAATTTTTATTAGCAATACATTATTGATCTGAACCAATGCCTGATATAGCACGAAGCAAGGCATGATTTCAAGGGCACAAAAGTACACAATTAAACCCAAAAGACCATACAAATGGGAGAAAAAAAGCTTAAACCATTTGTAAAACATCAATAATTTAATAAAAATTACCAATCCGAGTCCTATCGGAATTAAAATATTTGCCGATAAATCAAAATAAACCATAAGCAAAACAAGTGGAAAAAGAGAAAATCCAAAGTAATATAAGAGCATTAAATAGGATTCAATCCACAGAGTTGCTTTTGTTTTGTCAATAAATATCCAAGAAAGGAAAGAGTAAATAAGCCATTTCAGGAAATAATAAACAATACAAATTCCTATATAGACGGCAAGTATTATATAAGTGGGACAGGAAGTAAATAACCGGGGATTATTATCGTGGAAATAATCAAAAAAACAAATGCCAAGCAAGACACACGTTTGCAACAACAGCAACAAGCCGTATCTGAAATCGGCAGCCGTAGAAGCTGCAAAGATACTTCCCCTCTCTTTTGTGTGGGTGAAATCTTTCAACTGTTGGAAAAGGTATTTCTTTCCGCGTGACAAGACATAGGAGGTGAAAAAGAAACAAAGCAGAAGAACTGCCGTTATGCCATCATCCGATTTCAAATTATAGGAGATGGGAGTTCCTTCGAAACCCGTGACAACTACTTCTTCCTTTAATTGAGCAACAACAGTATCCGCAGACTCTTTCTGCAGCAAAGTGTCAATCACTGCAAGAGTATCGGCAGAAACATTGACTTGGCTCAGAGTATCGGATGACCGGTTTATCATATTGCAGCAAATTTACGAATCTCTTTATTCCAAACAGGAGTAGTATATAGCAATTCCACAGCCTCAGCCGGAGTTTGAGCTACATTCCAGATTGCCCCGTGCTGCTCCCGCATGAAATTCTCGTCAATAGCTTTATCAAGCATCTCCAACAAGGGATCGAAGAAGTGGTTCACATTCAATATAATAATAGGATTAAGGTATAATCCCAACTGTTTCCATGTGATGATTTCAAGAAGTTCTTCCAATGTGCCGCATCCGCCGGGTAGGGCTATCACGCCATCGCTCAGATTTGCCATCAGTTGTTTGCGTTCGTGCATGGACTCCACTTCTATCAATTTGGATAATCCCTGATGATGCCAGCCTTGTTCCACCATAAAATGCGGGATTACTCCGGTCACTTCCCCGTTTCCTTCCAATACCGCATCGGCAACCGTACGCATAAGTCCTATATTTCCCGCACCGTTTATCAAGCGGATACCTTTCAGGGCAAGTAATTTACCCAGTTCCGCGGCAGCATCGAAATATACCTTGTCAATCTTAGTACTGGATGCGCTATACACGCAAACCGACGATATTTTATTCATTTCACAGGAAGTTTTCTAATTCATTGCAAAAGTAATGAATTCTTTCGGGATTATAAGCATTATATACAATTTCCCCTCTTGAGAGAAGGTAGAGAGTATCTTCACACACCCCTACCCCTCTCAAGAGGGGAAGTATAAATAGTTATTATAAACCGAATTCAGCTTTGATTTTATCTACATAATCCAGCTTTTCCCAAGTAAACAGTTCCACTTCCACTGTCTTTGTTTCCTGATAGCGTGAAGTATATGTCTTGGTTACAAACTTCGGTTCACGTCCCATGTGTCCGTAAGCAGCGGTTTCCTGATAGATAGGATTACGCAGTTTCAGCCTGTCTTCGATAGCTCTCGGACGAAGGTCGAACAACTTTTCTATCTTTCCGGCAATTTCACCGTCGCTCATATTTACATTGCTGCGTCCGTAAGTATTTACATAAATATTGATAGGACGGGCTACGCCGATAGCATAAGAAACCTGTACCAGCATTTCATCTGCAACTCCGGCAGCTACCATGTTCTTGGCAATGTGACGAGCTGCATAAGCTGCACTGCGGTCTACCTTACTCGGATCTTTTCCTGAGAAGGCTCCACCACCGTGAGCACCTTTACCGCCATAAGTATCTACGATAATCTTACGTCCTGTCAAACCGGTATCTCCGTGAGGACCACCGATTACAAACTTACCGGTCGGATTAACATGGTAGATAATCTTATCGTTGAACAGTGCCAATACATCTTCATTATGTATTTCGGAAATAACACGCGGCATCAATATTTCAATAACGTCTTTGCGTATCTGTGCCAGCATTTTTTCATCAGCCTTCAACTGGGCTTCTTCCGAAGCATCTTCAGGTTCGATAAATTCATCATGCTGTGTAGATACTACGATAGTATCAATACGCACAGGTTTGCCATTATCATCATATTCGATAGTTACCTGACTCTTTGCATCGGGACGGAGGTAAGTCATCACCTTTCCTTCACGACGGATTTCCGCCAGTACCTGAAGTATTTTATGTGCCAGGTCGAGTGACAGAGGCATGTAGTTTTCTGTTTCGTTAGTTGCATAACCAAACATCATTCCCTGGTCACCGGCTCCCTGTTCCATAGGGTCTTTACGTTCTACTCCACGGTTAATGTCAGCACTTTGTTCGTGGATAGCAGAGAATACACCGCATGAATTTCCTTCAAACATATACTCGCTTTTGTTATAACCGATGCGGTTAATTACTTCACGAGCAATAAGTTGCAAGTCAACATACGCTTTAGTTTTCACCTCACCCGCAAGCACTACCTGACCAGTAGTTACTAAGGTTTCGCAAGCTACTTTCGAACTGGGATCAAATGCCAACAGTTTGTCAAGCACAGCGTCCGATATTTGATCGGCCACTTTGTCGGGGTGTCCTTCAGACACCGATTCGGATGTGAATAAATATCCCATTTTAAATGAATAATTAAAAATGAATAATTAATAATCGACTGATAAATGACGGAAACATAAGGGGTGAGCATGACTTGAAAATGCAGGCGACGGCACGAACCTTCGTTTTAGCATTTTTTAGTGTGGTTGCAAGCAGCCCAAATCTTTCCACATTTAAAAGTGATGCAAAGATAGAGCTTTTTTTGTTTCCCGGTTGTTATTATAGAAATATTTAGAAGAATTTAATCAATCAAAAAAAGATTAAGTTTAATTTTGCAGAAAAATAATCTTGTGACAAGATGAAGAAACTACTTATGATTCCCCGTCAATATCTTGCTGTCGTAGCAGTTTTATTGGCCATCATTATGTCCGTGCTCGACGGTACTATTATGAATATAGCTTTGCCTACTCTCTCAAAAGAATTCGGCGCCACCCCTTCGGTCAGTATATGGATAGTAAATGCTTATCAGCTCATTATCACCATGACTTTGCTGTCCTTCGCCTCTTTGGGAGATATATACGGATACAGAAGAATCTTCTTGATCGGTATATCCATTTTTGTAGTTTCTTCTCTGGCGTGTGCCTTGTCTCCCTCATTTTGGATACTCGTTTTTTCGCGGGTTGTACAGGGAGTTGGTGCTGCTTGTATAATGAGTGTCAACACGGCACTGATAAGATTAATCTATCCTCCCCAGATACTCGGACGGGGCATGGGAATCAATGCTATGGTTGTAGCCGTTTCGGCTGCCGCAGGGCCGTCCATTGCCGGAGCGATTCTTTCTATTTCTTCATGGCATTGGTTGTTTGCTATCAATATCCCTTTAGGAATTTGCGCTTTTGTCATCGGTTATTTGTTGTTACCACATAATCCGGCAACAAAAGAAAAGCACAAATTCGATAAGCTAAGTGCCGTTGCCAATGCCTTTACTTTCGGATTGCTTATCTACTCTCTGGAAGGTTTTGCCCATGAAGAAAAAGGAGAATGGATAGCCATTCAATTAATATTGCTTGCTATCATAGGAACTTATTTTATCCGTCGCCAGCTTAAGTTGGAAGCGCCTATCCTCCCCGTAGACCTGATGCGTATTCCGATCTTTTCACTTTCTATCGGAACTTCCATAACTTCCTTTACGGCACAAATGCTCGCAATGGTTTCCTTGCCGTTCTTCTTGCAAAACGTTTTAGGATACAGTGCCGTGGAAATAGGGCTATTGCTGACTCCGTGGCCTTTAGCCACTATACTCACAGCACCGCTTGCAGGACGTCTGGTTGAAAAAGTACATCCGGGATTGCTTGGTGGAATAGGTATGGCTATCTTTGCCACAGGTTTATTCCTGCTCTACACTCTCCCGTCCCACCCTGCAGAATGGAATATCATCTGGCGAATGGCTCTTTGCGGAATGGGATTCGGATTGTTCCAAACTCCTAACAATGTGACCATTGTATCATCAGCTCCTACCAACCGAAGCGGAGGAGCAAGCGGAATGCTGGGCACGGCACGATTATTAGGACAGACTTTAGGAACTACTCTGGTAGCTTTACTATTCCGTGTGTTATCACATGGGAACAGTGCTCAAGCTTGTTTATTGCTCGCAGTTATATTTGCCATTGCAGCAGGAATTGTCAGCAGTTTAAGATTGTCGCAGGCAACGCCTGTGAGGAAAAAGCATTAAAGTTCGCACATTCTTTTGTGCAAAACGGGATGGATCAGATCGGGAGCTATCTCACAAAGCGGTTTCATAACGAAATCACGCTCCGTCATCAGCGGATGAGGTAAAGTAAGCCTGTTTGTACTGATAACCAAATCATCATAAAGAAGCAAGTCAATATCTATCAATCTGTCGGCGTATATGCCATTAACAGATTTATTCTTCCGTCCTATTTCTTGTTCTATTCGTTGAGTATTGTCCAATACTTCCCATACGGAAAGAAGTGTTTCTACGCAACAGGCAGCATTCAGAAAAGAGTTTTGGGAATCGAATCCCCACGGAGCGGTAACATAAAAAGCGGAAAGGGAAATAACTTTCCCTATCCGCCCGTTTATTTTATCAACAGCCATGCGAAGATTGCGTTCCTTATCGCCAAGGTTTGTACCCAAGCTTAAATAAACCTTCGCCATTACCGTTTTTATTTATCAAGAATCAACATTGCATCACCATAAGTACCAAAGCGGTAACCTTCTTTCAATGCAATATTATAAGCATCCATAACCAAATCATACCCACCAAAGGCAGCCACCAGCATTAATAAAGTGGACAAAGGCAAATGGAAATTGGTTATCATGCTGTTTGCTACGGTAAAGTCATAAGGAGGGAAAATAAATTTGTTTGTCCACCCTTCAAACGGTTTCAAGTGTCCGTCCGTGCTCACAGCACTTTCCACGGCACGCATAACAGTAGTACCCACCGCACAAATGTTTTTACCGAGATCTTTTGCATTATTTACAATGTTTACAGCTTCATCGCTAACAAACATCTGTTCTGAATCCATCTTATGTTTAGTAAGGTCTTCCACGTCAATTTCACGGAAGTTACCCAAACCGGCATGCATAGTGATATAAGCAAAATCAATACCTTTAATCTCCATGCGCTTCATCAACTCACGGCTGAAGTGAAGTCCGGCGGTAGGAGCAGTAACAGCTCCTTCATTCTTCGCAAAAATACATTGAAAACGTTCTTCATCTTCAGGTTCCACCTCACGCTGAATGAAACGTGGAAGCGGAGTTTCTCCCAAAGCATAAAGTGCTTTCTTAAATTCGTCATGCGGACCATCATAAAGGAAACGGAGCGTACGTCCGCGGGAAGTGGTATTATCAATTACTTCGGCTACCATTGAATCATCTTCACCGAAATAAAGTTTGTTACCGATTCTTATTTTACGGGCAGGATCTACCAATACATCCCACAAACGAAGTTCTTCGTTCAGCTCACGTAAAAGGAATACCTCGATACGCGCTCCTGTCTTTTCTTTATTTCCATAAAGACGGGCAGGAAAAACTTTCGTATCATTAAATATAAACACATCTTTATCATCAAAGTAATCCAAGATATCTTTGAATCCTTTGTGTTCAATTTTACCTGTCTTCTTATGAAGAACCATCAAACGCGATTCGTCTCTGTACTTTGTCGGGTGCAAAGCAATCTTCTCTTCCGGAAGTTTAAATTTAAATTGCGATAGTTTCATATCTTTCTCCTTATACGTTAATTTTCATCTATTTCTTGTTGTTCCAGCCATTCCCCGAATGTTTCAATATCCAGGCAACGATCCAATGTGACCTCTCCTACCCTTGTGCGGATCAATCCGGTGAGGTGTGCTCCACTGTTCAGCGCTTCGCCGATGTCGCGGGCTAAAGCCCTAATGTAAGTTCCTTTACTGCAAACCACCCTGATTTTTATCTCGGGAAGATTACAATCCAACAACTCTATTTCATCAATCACCAAAGTTTTAGGTTTGAGTTCCACTTCCTTTCCTGCACGGGCAAGATCGTAGGCTCTTTTACCTTCTATCTTGCAAGCAGAGAAAACCGGCGGAATCTGTTCTATGCTACCGATAAACTTTTTCAATGTTTCTTCCACTAACTCACGAGTGATATGCTCCGTAGGATAAGTGGCATCTATCTCTTTTTCCAAATCAAAAGAAGGAGTGGTTGCACCCAATTGGATGGTGGCAATGTATTCCTTCGTGTGATACTGAAACTCCTCTATTCTCTTTGTCGCTTTGCCGGTACACACAATCATCACTCCCGTAGCCAACGGATCGAGTGTTCCTGCATGCCCCACTTTCAACTTCTTAACTCCCAGTTTCCTTGTCAACAACCAACGTGCTTTGTTCACTAAGGCAAATGACGTCCATTTTAATGGCTTATTGAAATATAATACTTCTCCTTCTATAAAATTCATCCGTTATCAATTCATCAATGTGACTGCAATGGTAACCAATCCTACTATCGCACAATAGATAGCGAAATAAATCAGCTTTCCCTTCTTCACTATATTAATCATCCATTTACAAGCAAAACAACCGGAAACAAAAGCAGCCAGAAAACCTATTATCAATGACATGGCAGGTAAATTTCCTGTAACCGCTTCTCCTTTCATCATCTTCATTAAGTCGAGCAAGGCTTCTCCCAGAATAGGAGGAATAACCATCAGAAAAGAGAACTGCGCCAATTTTGCTTTATTGTCTCCCAACAACAAACCTGTTGCAATGGTGCTACCCGAACGTGACAATCCCGGAAGCACTGCACATGCTTGAGCAAGACCGATAATAAAAGCATCCTTCATGGATATGTTTTCTTTCTGACGCGGTTTTGCATAATAAGAGAATGTAAGGAGTAATGCCGTCAGCAGCAGACAACAACCCACAATCAACAAACCCGAACCGAAGATTTCTTCTACATAATCCTTAAAAAACACACCCACAATACCGATAGGTATCATTGAGATTAATATATTGATAACATAACGTGTTTCACTGTTCATCTCGAACTTGAATAATCCGCGGAATATCCAATCTATCTCCTTCCAAAGAATAACCAAAGTACTCAACACGGTTGCCACATGCACTGCAACAGTAAACGTCAGGTTATCTTCTCCCTGCAATCCGAACAAAGCCTGACCGATAGCCAAATGACCACTACTGCTTACAGGCAAATACTCAGTCAGTCCTTGAATCAATCCAAGGATTAACGCTTCAAACCATTCCATACTGTTTATTCCTGAGTTTTAGGTTTGCGCAAAATCGCATAAATCATAAAAATGAACCCGAAGAAGCACACTGCGGGCGCTACTTTAATTCTGCGAACGCTAAAAATATCCGGTTGGAAAGTAGTTTCCGTAGAAGCCGGTCCTGTCATTAAGATAAAGCCTATAATGATAATAAGCATTCCAATTCCAAGCAGGATGAAATTCTTTTTATCGAAAGCAAATTTTTGTCTGTCCATATCTTTGGTTTAATGAGTTATCAAATATAATACAAACTGCTTGCCTTCATTCTCAAATACTTATTGATAGAGAAGTAAGCACACAGGAAAGTTATAATAACACCGAACAAAAGAACCGATGCCGCAACAATCAACATAATTTCGGGAGTTATGATTTCTATCAGGTCTTTTTCATAAGAAACAAGCATATAGGCGGCAGCCATCAATATCCCGTCTGCAATGATCGCGGCAATTACACCACTCCAGATGTTGCGCATCAGGAATGGCTTCCGTATAAATCCCCAACTCGCCCCTACCAGTTTCATGGTGTGGATAAGGAAGCGCTTGGAATAGATAGCCAGTCTTATGGTATTGTTTATCAAGGCAAAGGAAATAAAGGTAAGCACCAAAGCAAGGCATAAAAGCACAATACTGATATTACGGATATTATCATTCACCGCATCAATCAGTTCTTTCTGATACATAATGTCCTGAATATTGGTATTCTTCCTGACAATCTTTTCTATCTTGGCAATACTATCCGAATTGGCATAATCGGAATTCAGTTTTATTTCAATGGAAGCGGTAAAAGGATTATAACCGAGAAACTCCTTCGGATCTGTTCCCATCGCTTCGGTTTGCTCTTTGAGCGCCTGTTTTTTGGATATGTAGACAGATTCCTTTACGAAAGGTTCTGCATCGAGCTTCTTTTGGAATTTCAGTATATCCGACTCTTTCATGTCGTCACTGATAAGAACGGAAAAATTAATGTTCTCCTTTACATACACAGATAAAGTATGAGCGGAAAGCACAAAGAAAACCATCAAACCAAGCAGCAACAACACAAGCATGGTACTGATAGAAGATGTTACAAACTGCATATCAAAATAAGATATGTTCTTATTCTTTCCCATTATTTTTTCTTTCTAAAAATGTAAATAACCGAACTGCTTCTGCTTTTCTTACCCAATGCACTGAACCATGCCATCATTCCCGCCCACATTCCTTTTACAAAAGGAAGCGAACTGCCTTTATATTTCTCACTCAGGATAGACACATAGAATGCATCAAAGGGCATAGGCTGCTGAGCCAGTAGTATAAAGTTATGTTTCATTCCGAATTGCTGCATAGTACTTGGTGTAAAATGCCACAAATGGCGGGGAACGTCATAGGCAGCCCAATATTCCTTATATTTCTCTGCGTCATAAGACGAGCAGTTAGGAACGGCAACTATCAATATCCCTTTGTCCGACAACAATTCATACAATCTCTCCCACGTTTCATCCAGTTGTTCCAGATGCTCCATTACATGCCAGAGAGTAATGGCATCAAACTTTCCCGCTTCAAATACCTTTAAACCGGAGTCGTCTTTCACATCCAAACCAAAATGCTCTTTAGCAAAAACACGGGCGGACGCATTCTTTTCAATCGCATCTGCCTTCCATCCTTTTTGCTGCATGGTGTAGGCAAAATACCCCGTTCCTGTTCCTATATCCAGAATCTTCCCGGATCTTCTTCCCGTAAAATGGGAAACAAGACGCGCTTTTTGATTCAACATGCGCTTACGAACCAAATGATATAACTTATTCATCAATCCTTTGTTCGTGTCGCTATGTGAAATATAATCAGGAGTTTCGTAATATTTGCCAATTTCCGCTTCCACAGGAAAATTTTGTGTAAATTGAAAACCACAATCTTCACAAGAAAACAATTCAAATTCTTCTCCCGAAGCATAATGATCCTTACAAGTCATCACACGTTTCAAGTGCGTTCCTTTGCAAAGCGGACAAGCATTTATAGTGAGTTTATTCATTTATCTACACAATCTACCCTAAATTGGTGCAAATAAACAAATAAATTGCGACTTAAAGTCCTTTCATTAAGGTCTTTTAATATAAAGAACCCGTAAAATTATCAGAACATAAACATGGCTACGGCAACAATTCTGTTGTTACCTACCGAATGTGTATCCATTATTTTACCGTCTTGCTTATCCAGCGAACCATAAGCAGCAGAGCTGTAAGTATATTCTAAACCGAATTTCCAGTGAGGCAGATTATAAGTTAATTCGGCTCCTCCCATAAATACATGGTCTACATTCGTTCCTGTTCCATACAATGTTTCAGATGCCAACTCATCACTTGTTCCGAGGTTTTTCACATATCCCAAAAAGATACCCGGTTTCCATTTCCGACCATAAACCGCGTTCACCCAAGTGCTTGAAACACGAATCGGAGTATATTCCATTTCACCCGTCCGTCCGTCTATAAATTTAATGCCATAACCTCCCAGCATGGATGTTTGAGTCAGATTAGAACCCAACACCGTTTTAGCTCCAACGAACCAATCTTTACTTGTATATTTCAAGTGAGCTTCGTAAGAAAGAGTAGTAATCCGCTCATCCACTTTATATGTTTTCTTATCTACTGTCGATTCCGTACGTGGTTTTAAAGATAACAGTTCAATACCTGCACCAACCAACCAATTAACACTTTTATAATCCATGCCTACATAAAATTCAGGAACACAACTGTTCTTTATGTAGTTTTGGCTTTTCACATTTCCCGGACCTACCGAAAGATATTGTGACTGCCAGATTGCAGCAGCAGTGAGTTGGAAATGATTTTTATTGTAACGGTAACGAATCTGTGGAGCACGGCTGAAAGGCTGGAACGGTGCACCAACGGAAAGATTCAATATCTGCGGAGAAACATCACCAAACAACGGATGCCAAGTCTGGCCTGCTAAAAGTTTGGAAGTTCCCCAATCCAAGTTAAAATATGCATGACGAAGACGAACGGTGGAATAAGTAGTACCCGAACCTCTGAAATCCATTTCTACTTTGGCCGAAGTTTTTGCACGTCCCAACATAGGCCCTGTTACATCCAATCCCAAGCGGGTATATAATACATAAAAACTACCGTTTGCCGTTGCATTCAAATCATTGCCATCGGCATCAAGTCTTTCATCTTTAGGATACATGTAAAACAGTCCGTCTACTGTTTCTTCATTAGCACGGGAGTTATAAAACAAGTCAGTGCGAATCTGACCATAGAACTTCCAACCGAATTTCTTTTCCTGAGCAAAACTGCCAACCGTAGTTAAAAGGCAAATTAAGAATAACAGATGTTTCTTCATAATGTGTGTTTATTTGTAAATCGGGGTGCAAAGATACTGCTTTTTTACATATATTAGCATATGTATGAGCCAAATAACACATATACAATAAAGAACAATAACTAGGCTTCACCTCATTCACTTTTCTTCAAACCACTTTACAGAAAGGGAAAGCGGGTGAAGGTAATTTTTTCAACCGGTGAAGCAAGCGGAAAGAAAAAATCTCTCCTAAGTAGTTGGGTAACTTCCCTAGGGTAATTGCCCAACCACCTTAGGGAAGTTATGAAAGATGATTAGGGAAATTTATGAAAAACATCAGGTTACTTTTTAAAAACAACCTGATGTTTCAATGAAAACAATTAATTGTTTTTTCAAATCAATGCTTTGTTTTTTAATTCACCGGAGGGTTCACCCCGTAACGACTTGCAGCAAAGGTTTTCGGAGCAGGTGAAGAGGGTGAAGACCATAATCGAAACCTCCTGTTATTTAAGTGCTTTTACCACTTCAGACATCATCGTCCAAACATGATTTTCCTCTTGTGCAGTGAAGAAGTTACCATCGATAACAGATTTCTCATCCGTAGCAATTCCTTTCTGAATTGCCGGTTTGGCAAGCGGATGTACAGCCAGTTTCTTTCCCGATGTTACTCCGGCAAAATCGAACATCATGGCAGCAGCACAATGTCCTATCATCAGTTTGCCTTTTTCACCGAATGCTTTTATCACACTCATCAAATCAACATTATAAGGCTTATCTGCATTTTGGGCAAACACAGGAACGGCATCGCCACAAGAGAAAACCAATGCATCAAATTCGTCCTCATGTCCCACGAGCTTTTTAATAACATCATCGGCAATCAGTGCAATGCCCGAATTAGTTTTTATTTCTTTTGTTTCTGCCACAGCAAAGACCTTATAAGAAATACCATTTTCGAAAAATGCCTCCAAATACTGGAACAACCCGAATCCGTTTACCGGATTAACTGCTAAAACCGCTACTTTCTTTGACATAACTTTATTTGTTAAGTGAAACAATCCATTTATTCTTTATGACACAAATGTAGCTCCTATTGTTCACAAAAACAAGAAGATACGTGAAAGTAAGTAAGTTACTTCAAGGTTACGATTGTTGGTTTTCAAACAATTACATGAACTTTTTTTTCAAAACAAATTCTTCAAAGAAGAAATCACGGTAACTGTTCCCGATGCCATGACAATGCGACTTCATATTCGTCTGTGCTTAATTGTCCGATCATGAGACAGTCTATACAACTATCAATAGAGATCATCATTATGAATAATAATATAAGGTTTCATATTTCAAATAGTTTTTTTAATTTACTTACCTTCAATCTTTTTGATAAACCGGGCCGGATTGCCCGCAACCACTGTCATAGGCGGTACATCCTTCGTTACAACACTGCCGGCTCCGACAATCGCACCGTAACCGATGCATACTCCCGGAAGAATGGTTGAATTGATACCTATCCATACTTTATCCTCAATAACGATTGGACGGCCATAGGTCGCACTGCGGTTTTCCGGGTCCGGGTCGTGATTGATTGTAATCAGATTGACTTTCGGACCGATAAATACATCGTTACCGATCGTGATACCTCCACGACCGAAGAAAGTGCAACATTGCTGGATAAAACATCCCTTTCCAATGGTAACAGGTTTGCCATAATCAATATAAAGCGGCGGCAATACCGTTGTACTATCTTCGAGCAGTTTGCCGAGAATCTGTCCCATATAATCGTGCACCTCTTCAGGGGTGTGGTAACCCGTATTCATCTCGGTAGCAGTCTTGATAGTAGTGAAAATGTCGGCAATCAATGCCTCGTAACCCGGTTCGCCCGGCGAAACCATTTCGCCCGACAAATCTTTTTCAAAAATATCTTTCATAATATTATTCTTTATTTAATAATGATACCTCCGTCTACAATTAGCCCATATCCATTCATATATGTCGCTTGCGGACTGCACAGCCACAATACTTTTTCTTCCATTGTTTTTGCTACTGCCATAATTATTTGATTTTATCTGTTATAAACTCTAATTATGGTGCAAAAGTAAGCGAAAAGCCACACAACAACTTTGTTATGTGGTTCAAAGTATTTTGCTGGAAAGTCCATAAATAAAAAAGTCCCGCAATCTATGCGAGACTCATTTCATGTTGCAGTTTCCCTGTAGGAGGAATACCGTATTTTTCTTTGTAAATCTTCGAAAAGTGTGAAAGATTTTTAAACCCGACCTTAAAACAAATCTCCGACACCTTGCCCTCGCCTTTCCGTATCAATTCGTTAGCAGCTTCGAGACGACGATGGATTAGCCACTCTCGCGGTGAAAGCGAGCTACACTTTTTGAAATCGCGCTTGAATGTGGAAAGGCTACGCCCCGTATAGTTGGCTATTTCTTCCATTGAGATGTCATTCATGTAATTGCTCTCCAAGAAATCTAAAATGTCAATTTTCCATGGGTCAGTAAAGTCGAAAACCGAAGCATATAGATTCTTGTTCGTATTGAGCAATACATACACTCCCTCAATCATTTTCAGTTGCAAAAGTTCATCTGTCGGTTGAATGCCCGAATCGAAATAAGGTGTCATAGATTCGAACAGGCTTATGATGTCGGGACGGTTGGACGGTAACTTATAGAGACTTACTTTCTCCCTTTTTGCATTCTTGGGAATTGAATTCGACTCTAATTTGTTGTAAAAACTACGTAAGAATTTCGGCGTAAACATTAGAAAAACAGCCTTAAACTGCTCTCCGTTCCACGCCTGCTTTGTCATCCGAACACTGAAATCCTTACGAATAAAGGCGCAGTCACCTCTATGTAGTCGGGTGGTTTTTCCTTTTTCTTCAATTGCCATTTCACCCGAATAAATATATACCAGCACATGGGAATGATTTCGGTGCGTACAACTCATTCCACCATCAAAATACATCGCAAAAAAGATGTCCGAATAACGTAGTGTATTAATTCCGTCTGCCATTTCTCCAATATTGATTACCTTTCAGTAGTCTCACTGTAAATCCGGCAATTTTACAATCCCAGTTTCTCTGATATTTCAAGCATTCTTTTAATCGGTTTCACAGCTTCCTTAGCTATTGCTTCATCCACTTCAATGTTCGGCCATTCATATTTCAAACAATTATATAGCTTTTGAAGCGTATTCAGGCGCATGAAGTTACATTCATTGCAAGCACAGGTACTGTCATTCGGAGGAGCAGGAATAAATGTCTTATCAGGACATTGTTTCTGCATTTCATGTAATATGCCCGATTCGGTTGCTACGATAAAGGTTTTCTTTTCACTCTTTAGTGCATTTTTCAACAAAGCCGCAGTAGATCCTACTACATCGGCAAGAGCCAAAACAGCACTTTTACATTCGGGATGTGCCAACACAAGAGCATCAGGGTATTGCTTCTTTAATTCAACAATCTTTTCAACCGAGAATTCCTCGTGTACATGGCAAGCTCCGTCCCATAGTAACATATTCCTGCCGGTGATAGAGTTGATATAATTTCCAAGATTCCTATCGGGACCAAAGATTATTTTCTCATCTTTCGGGAAACTTTCCACTATTTGCTTTGCATTGGTAGAAGTAACCACCACATCTGTTACCGCTTTAACGGCAGCTGTAGTATTGACATACGAAATAACGGTATGGTCGGGATGCTCTTTGACAAATTGTGCAAAACTGTCGGCAGGACAACTGTCGGCAAGAGAACAACCTGCATTCAAATCGGGAACCAGCACTTTCTTATCCGGACAAAGTACCTTTGCGGTTTCTCCCATGAAGTGAACTCCGCAAAGAACAATAATATCTGCTTTTGTTTTCGCAGCCCATTGAGCCAATGCAAGGCTGTCGCCCACATAGTCGGCAATATCCTGAATATCTCCTGTCTGGTAGTAGTGAGCCAGGATAACAGCATTCTTTTCTTTCCTCAGTTTATCAATAGCTTCTTTGATATCTGTTGTCTTATCCACGGGTTCGTCTGCATAACCCTTTTTCAACCATTCTTCTTTAAACATTATAATCTTATTTTTCTATTCCTTTTTTAAAAGAATAAATGTTGATAATAATAGCCTGTTGATAGTGTTGGTAAATATATACGATTTTTCTTGTATATAAGGTTATTAGCAGCAAAAGGAAAGTAATTACAAAGTTATGAACATATAAAAACTATATCTATTTGCTGATTACTAATGATATACCATTTTTCATTAACAAGCTGTTGATAATATGCAAAGTTAAAAACTTTCCTCTATATATTCTTTAATTTAGTGCTAAAAAAGATGTTTAAACTGAAGGATAAAGTTATTGCTAATTAATTTGGATTGTTCATTTGTGAATTGGTATGAAGCTAATTACGATATATGCAAGAGTATTTTATAAAAATGTTTGCCTCTTGTATTGACAGCTTTTCAACTGTTATTAACATGGTATTGTGAATTGTTACTATCTTTGCACAGGGTTACTGAAAAAGAATAAAGAAATGAGGAAATTAAAGATTACGGAACTGAACAGAATTAGTGTGGAAGAGTTTAAGAAAGCCGATAAACTGCCATTGGTAGTGGTACTTGATGAGATCAGGAGCTTTCATAATGTAGGTTCTGTGTTTCGCACATCAGATGCTTTTCGGTTGGAAAGTATTTATCTTTGCGGTATTACAGGTACTCCTCCCCACCCCGATATTCACAAAACAGCATTAGGAGCTGAAGATACTGTTGATTGGAAGTATTTCAATCATACTCTTGATGCTGTTAATGAGTTGAAAAACAGTGGTTATACTGTTTATTCCATAGAACAAGCCGAAGGAAGCATTATGCTTGACGAACTGGTATTGGATAAGAATAAAAAGTATGCTATTGTAATGGGAAATGAAGTGAAAGGTGTTAAACAAGAAGTTATTGACAATAGTCACGGATGCATTGAAATTCCTCAATACGGCACAAAGCATTCTTTAAATGTATCGGTAACTACCGGTATCGTGATATGGGATTTCTTTAAAAAGTTAACAAACAACGGTTGATAAGTCTGTTTATAACTGTCCGTTCTCTACTAACAGCACTACTCTTTCGGTTAGTTTATCATCTTTGTCCGGATTGTATTGTTTCTTTAAACTGGCTCCGAACAGTGCGGCAAAGGTTTGATAGAATCCTGCTTTAAAAGGTCCCATAAAAGCTTTTACCAGTTCATAAGATGACTGGTTACACTCTCTGTCCACTAACTTTATCAACAGCTTTCCCTGGGCAAAAGTAAGCTTCTTCATTTGTGGAGTATATTGTTCTTTTAGCCCTTTCTCAACGCGTTTCAGGTGTCTGTCTTTCGATTTTTTATCGGGTAATGTTTGCAGGTATTCATAGGTTTCAACAATCGTATTGTTAATAACTCTGGCAAGTGGCAGAGTCTTTTTCACGTCTCTTATTAATTTATAGTATTCTCTTCTTTCTTTTTCATTTTTAAAACGGAGAGGTTTGAATATATAAACGTCCCTTAGTTGAACCCACGGAATAGTATCTCCTTCATAAATACATGCAGGCACAAGTTTTCCACCAATGAATGTTTGTTCCTGTGCTTTGATCCTGTTGCAAGATAAAGCAATGAAACATAGTGGAATGGCTATTTTAAACAGTACCTTCATGCAGACAAAAATAAAGGAATAAACTTTATCTTCTTTGATTTTAACCCTATTTATTTATCTCATTCGTTTGAAATATTAAGTCTTTTAACTTAACTTCGCCACTCATTTGACTTTTTTAGTCATTAAATTAACCATATGAAATGCTTATTATTAAGCATCCTCTACTTTGCACTTTCCTGTATTTCAATTACTTGTAAAGCTTTGGATGTATATCGTTTTGTAGATTCAAGAGCTTATTCCATGGGGAATACTGTATCGGTACTTCCCGGATTCAGTAATCCGGCATCGCAGGGATTTTCTGTCTTAAGTAATGTTTCTGTTCAATATATGAACCGGTATGGAATCAAAGAATTAACTACTTATGCAGGAACAGTTGATTATCTGAATGACTATTTAAATGTAGGAGTACAGTTGTCTCGTTTCGGTTACAAAGAGTATAACGAAATGTTGATAAGTTCAAACTTATATAGAAAGCTAAATCAATATATCAGTATAGGAATAAGGTTGAACTATCTCAGGTGGCATTATTCCGAAGAAGCTCATAATAAATCTGTTGTAACCGGGGATATTGGTATATTAGTTCGTCCGATAGAGAATTTCAATGTATCGGTTCTGGCTGTCAATCCTTTACAGACGGAAGTTAAAATAGGGGAGGAGAAAGAAGAATTGCCTGTTATTTTGTCTATCGGTGTTAGTTATGAAATAGAAAAGTGCTTGTTATTAACAGCCGAAGTTGAAAAAGATTTTTCATATGATCCGGTTTATAAATGTGGTTTGGAATATACTCCGGTAAAGTATCTGAGTGTCCGTGCAGGTATGATGGCAAAACCTTTTATGCCTACTTTCGGTCTTGGAGTTCATTGGTTGCCTTTTGCAGTAGATTTGGCTTTTAGCAAACATCCATGTTTAGGTTATAATTCCTGTTGTGCTTTGCAATTCAATTTCTAATGAATAAAACACGGATGACAGATTTCAACAGATTGTTTATATTGTTGTTAATTATTTGTATATCAGTATTATTACCTGTGAATAACTTATATTCTCAGACAAATACTACTTTTGATTGGGAAGAAATAGCCGGGCAAATGATAACGGATGAGGAAGGAGAGGAAAAGGATATGTTGAATCAATTAAATGATTTGCAAGAATTAAAAGAACATCCTTTGAATATCAACACAATTACGAAAGAACAATTAGAAGCATTTCCTTTCTTAACCGATATTCAGATAGAGCATATTTTATATTATCTGTATGTCTCCGGATCTATGCAAACTATCTATGAATTGCAACTTGTAGAGGATATGGACAGACAAACTATTCAATATCTCATTCCTTTTATTTATGTAGGAGAGAAAGAAAAAGAAGAAAATACCATCTTGTTGAAAAACCTGTTGAAATATGGAAAACAAGAAGTAATAACGCGCTTAGACATACCTCTGAATAGGAAAGAGGGTTATCAACCAGATGTTGATAACGTGTTAATAACTAATCCTAATAAGCGGTATATAGGTGCTTCGTTTTATCATTCATTCAGATATTCTTTTCGTTATAAAGACCGGATAAGCTTTGGTTTGACTGCTGAGAAAGATGCCGGAGAACCTTTCTTTGTTAAAGGGAATAAGAAAGGATATGATTTCTATTCTTTCTATTTTCTTGTTTGTAATCTGAAACATTTAAAAGCTTTGGCAGTAGGCAATTATAGGTTGAGCTTCGGTCAGGGATTGGTGATGAATACAGATTATTCGTTAGGGAAGTCTTCCTCTGTTTCCACAATCGGTTCAAAAAGTGCAGGGATTAAGAAGCATTCATCTACGGATGAATACAATTACTTTCGGGGAATAGCTGCCTCTTATCAGATAAAAGATTGGGTTTTATTTACTTTTTACTCTCATAGAAAGCTTGATGCTATTGTGGAAAATGAGTTAATAACCTCGTTGAAAAAGGATGGTATGCATAGAATAGTAAGAGACTTTGAAAAGAAGAATCAAGCAACCAATCAATTGATAGGAAGTAATTTAACTTATTATTCACAATGTTTTCAACTGGGAGTTACTACTGTTTATAACTTTTTCAACTATCTGTTTATTCCTGAAGTTAAACCTTATTCCGTTTTCTATCCGCAGGGAAAGAGCTTCTTTAATCTCGGAGTGGATTATAAATATCGTTGGAACAAGTTTTATTTCTTTGGAGAATCTGCTATTGGCAAGGGTGGGGGAGTTGCTACATTGAATGTAATCCGTTTTGCTCCGGTAAGTGGTTATCAGATACTTTTGCTTCAACGATATTATGCCAAAGATTACCGGTCTTTCTATGCACGTTCTGTTTCCGAGGGAAGTGGAGTGCAAAATGAGAATGGTTGGTATTTTGGGATAGAAGGCAAACCGATGAAGTATTGGAAGTTCTTTGTCTACGCCGATTTCTTTCGTTTTCCTTGGTTAAGATATGGTGTTGATAAACCTTCTTCGGGATTCGACGGATTAGTGGAAGTCACCTATTCACCAAAGAAAAATCTGACCATGTTTGCCCGTTACAGATACAAAGTGAAAGATAAAAATTACAAGGATGAAGAAAGAAATATCAGATCGGTTCTTCCTTATATTCAGCAGAAGTTACGTTATCAGTTGGGATATGTTTTGCAAGACAATCTTTCATTGCGTACTACTCTTGATTTGACTTGGATACATCCCGAAGGTGTTTCCGTCAGTAAAGGTTTTATGCTGGTACAAACCATATCATATGCTTTGCCCTCTTTACCTTTAAAAATAGATTTGCATTACGCCTTGTTTGATACCGATGATTATGCTTCCCGTCTTACTTCCTATGAACGTGGAGTGCTTTATGCTTTTTCCATGCCGAGTTTTTACGGACAGGGTGTTCGCTTTGCATTGAATGTAAGATATGACTTTAACGAACACCTGATGTTGGTAACCAAATATAGTCAGACTAAATACAATGACAGAGAAGAAATAGGGACAGGTCTTGAAATGATAAAAGGAAACAAGAAAGCAGATATAAATGTGCAGCTCCGATATAAGTTTTAATAAGCCGTTATTCTGCATACGTTATTGTCCGTTTTATAAGTTTTTTATAGGGCCTGTTTTTGGAGGATTCGTTTATTTCAAGTCTTCCTTCAGTCCAGTTTCCATAGTTATCATATTGGTGGTACGAGTAAACAGTTGCAACCGTATCTTTATCCTCTATCCGAATGCTTTCCGTTACATTCCCATTTTTATCGTATTTCAATTTATCTACGCACATATAAGTGTAGGTACCATTTGGAAATTTGGACTCATTACTTACCGTCACTGTCTTATCCTTTATTATATTATTGTTGTTATCAGCCCATACTTCTTCTTTTGTATGTCCGTATTCACCTTCTGAGTACTCCATGTGGTATTTTCCGTTAGTTTTTACTTCCTTTATCCACTGTTGGTCATTATTACTCTCTTTATATTTAAGCGTACCGTCTTCGGTGGCGATACGTTCTGATGTATAGATAATGACATCCTTTCCTGCATGCATTTGTCCCTTTTTTGAGTAGAGGATATTTTCTTTGTAAATATATTCATTCAAGTCAATAAAGCTGGAATCTGCATTATAGTTGATATTTTTTATAACATTACCTTCTGTATCAAAATCAGTTATAACTACACTTCCAAGCTCTTTATAACCCCAGGGGAAATTATACACACTATCCCGAATGTTTACTATCTTTCCTTTTAAACCCAAATATTTTTTAGGTGTATAATTTTCCTTACCACACGCAAATATTGAGAATAAAATACATCCGAGAAAGATATTCAGAAACAATGATGTAACTCTAATATGAAGTATTCGCATTTTATTTTGTTTAATTTTAAAAGGATGTTTGGTTTCTATAATATCTGAAATTTTGATTACTTTCAGTTGCGAATATATAAAAACAAATAGAATAATTAAGGATTCAAGTAGATTGTGTCTGTATTTATTAAGCTATTTTAAGGTATAACTTTTGGCAATATATTTACTGAAAAATAGGACTTTAAATCTTCAATTACCTTTTTAATTCCGGTTATTGCTTCACGAAATTTTAGTTACTTTTATGGTAGAAGTAACCTTATTATCTTGCTTGGTTCTCACTCTCGGTTTTATTATTTATCTTTGTCTGCCAAGAATAAACAAAGATAATAGTTATGTCAACAGTTATTTATCCTTCTCCTATATTTGGACCAGTACATTCCCGTCGTTTAGGTGTGTCATTAGGTATAAATCTTCTTCCTGAAGATGGAAAAGTATGTTCTTTCGATTGTATTTATTGCGAATGCGGTTTTAATAAGGATCATCGTCCGGTTAAACCGTTACCTACTCGTGAAGAAGTGAAAGAGGCTTTGGAAGCAAGACTGAAAGATATGCAGGAGAACGGCCCTAAACCGGATGTTCTCACTTTTGCCGGTAACGGAGAACCGACAGCACATCCTCACTTCCCTGAAATCATTGAAGACACCATAGCGTTGAGAGATAAATATTTCCCGAATGCAAAAGTAAGTGTACTGAGCAACTCCACGTTTATTGATCGTCCGAAAGTATTCGAAGCTCTGAATAAAATAGATAACAATATCTTGAAGCTTGATACGGTTAGTGAAGAATACATTCGCACAGTTGACCGTCCTACAGGACATTATGACTTAAATGAAGTGATAGAAAACCTGAAAGCCTTTAAAGGTAATCTGATTGTCCAAACCATGTTTATGAAGGGATTGTATAAAGATATGGATGTTGATAATACTTCGGATAAATATGTTCTTCCGTGGTTGGAAACCGTGAAACGGATAAATCCTCGCCAAGTGATGATTTACACGATAGACCGTGAAACTCCCGACCATGATTTAAAGAAAGCCACACATGAAGAACTGGATAGGATTCTGGAACTCTTAAAGAAAGAAGGAATACCTGCTACGGCATCCTATTAGCTTTCTACACGAAAGTTTAAAAAGTTACCGTCACCCGTCACCAATTTCCTGTATTTGCTTGCTGTAAATCGTTTCAGGGGTGATGGTAACTTTTTGGTTAGCGTCACTTTTAGGTTTTGCCGTCACCCTTTTGCGAATTTTGGCTTAGAAATCTTTCAAACTTCCTGTTTTTTGTTTCTTTTCAAAGCGTACGTATATATTTTATACGGCAAAGACAGATGTATTCATGCAGAATAACAAACCACTTGACAGTTGTCACGCAATCACTCGACAACGTCGCGTAAGTGCTTGACAATTGTCAAGCGATTGCGTGACAACTGTCAAGTGGTTTCTTGTGCAGCAGGTTTCACTCTGTTGACGGGCAAAAATGATTAAATCAATTGCTTGGCTCTTCGTTGTATTTTCCTTTCATTGTACCATTAGAAACAACCGTGAATCATATTTTTACCTTTTTTCTTGCAAGTTTAAAATTTTCTTACTAACTTGCTACTATGTCTCTTCTAAATCGGCTGATAGTTATTTTTAAGTTGCAAATTAAAAATAATCATTTTCAACGAAATGAGGAGCAAGCTTTTACTTAAAATTTAAACAAGCTCTGAAAATTTTATGAATTATGGATATAATATACCCTAATATATTAACACTTATTACTACATATAAGTGTACAGCTGCATGTGAAAATTGTTGTTTCAATTGTAGCCCTCAATATTCTAAACTAATGTCTATTTCTGAAATAAAAGAATATGTTTCGATATGTAAAGAAAAATTCCCAAGCATTGGTGTTGTTGTTTTTACTGGTGGGGAATGCACTTTACTTAAAGAAGATTTAATTTCTGCAATTCGATTTTGTAGTAATCTTGGTTTCATAACTAGGATAGTATCTAATGGTCATTGGGGGAAAAGCGTTGAAAAGGCAAAGGAGTACATTCAATCATTGACAGATAATGGTCTTTCCGAACTTAATATTAGTACAGGTAAAGATCATCTTAAATACGTACCACTATCAAATATTATTAATATAATGCAATCGGCTGCTCTAAATGAAAAAATCAAGGGGGTTGTCATTTCTGTTGAGAAACGAGATGATTACGATTGTGATAGTCCAATTGGTACATTAAGAAAAGAAGCAACTCATTTAGAGAATAGAGAAAAGATTTTTATAGTTGAAAGTCCTTGGGTTAGTTTCAGAAAAAGAGATGTTTTATTTAGCCACAATGAAAAAACTGAGGAAAGAAAAGGATGTAAAAATATATTTTCAGGATTACAGATAAATCCTAATGGGCAACTATTATCTTGCTGTGGGTTAGCATGTGAGTATAGTCCAATTTTGAAATTAGGAAATTTTGCCAAGGAAAGCCTTGTAGAAAAATATAAAAAACAATTTAATGATATATTAAAGTTATGGTTATATACAGATGGACCTCTAAAAATACTAAACCAAATTAATAATACATCAAGATTAGAATGCAGACATGACTGCGATTATTGTTTAGAGTTGCTAACGAAACCGGATAATTTAAAAAAAATATTGGATTTAAATGAAAAGAAAGCCAAAGAAATAATGCTCAAGTATATTATAGATCTTAAAACTTCAATAAAATGAAAAACAAAAAAAGTAATTACAAGAAAATGATATTGCCAATATTGGCAACATCAGTAACTTTATATTCATGTGATTCAGAACTTCAGGAAGTACAAAATTTATCTATGGAAAATTTCGCAGAAGATGCGGAAAATGGAACAGTATTATTGCCTATAGATATATATAGGAGATGATTATGTAAATAAAATTCTATTTATAAATTCATTTGTCACAAATATTTTATCCAATCATGAAGAAGCCTTATTGTTCAGTAAAGATAATGATAAAATATTACAAAAATATAAATTAGATGAAATTGATTTAGATAGAAATAGTCCTGAAATACAATTGTTATTTGCTTTAATAGATAGTGAAATATTAAAAGCTATAGAAAATAATGATGTAAAGGGATACATGCAATTACTTAAAGAAAAGGGGCTTTTTCAAACAGCGAAGTTTAAAAGAATGGTATCATTAATGAACTTATCAAATAGTCATACAAGAAAAGACATATGTATACCTGATGATGATAATGTTTCTCCTTTTATCATATGCTTTTTAGGGGCTGGTATATATGTGGGACTTGCCACAGTAGCAGAAACTTATGTAATGGTGCATCATAAGTTCGCTATGTATGGTGCGACTACTAAGGAAATATCGCAATTAATGACAGATCATATAACGGAAGCTAATGTAATAAAATTATGGCAGCTTAAAGGTGATAATGACCACACATATGATATTACAGATCGTTTACACAACTCTATTGTTCAATTAAGTGCAGATATAGCTAATGTCTGTGAATTAACAAGAGAAGAACAAAAAACAATTTTTGAAATATCAGGAGGGACAATTAATTATGAACATTTAAAAGATTCTGAAAAATGAGATATATTTTCACACCTGATAAGACGGTAATAATAATATCTTTATTATGTGTAGTTGGTATTTATTTTATGGTAGACTATATTGTCAACGCTAATAAATGGTATTCTACTATACCGACAATTTTAGTAGTAGGACTTTTTATATTCTTTGCATTAAAAGTTCCCTATTGTATTTATGTTGAAAAAGAAGCTATTATTGTAAAACAATTGTTAGGTTCTATAAAAATAACTGATATAAAAAGTATTAAACCACTTGAGAAAAACGATTTAGATAATGCAATTAGAGTATTTGGAAATGGTGGCTTCTTGGGATATGTGGGGACATTTCGTTCTCCTCATTTGGGCAAATTTTATATGGCGGCAATAAGTAAAAATGAATTAGTCAAGATTGTAACTTATAATGGAAAAGTTTATGTCATAAATTATCCATACACTTTATTAAAACGCCCTTGATATTTTGTACCATTAGGAACAACCGAGCGGAAGGCGCACAAGCTCTCCGCTAGTTGTATTTTCCTTTCATTTTAGTATCTTTGTAGTATTAGGAACAGTATCTGTTCCTGATGGAACACCGGAGCTTTGGTTGTGAACTGCTTTCATTTTACAACATTTCATTGATACCTCAACCGGCATTGAAAAAAAATCAGAGTAACTGTTTGGCTCTTTCGAGTGCAGCATTAATGTTGCTGCAAATATTATCTTCTCCCAATAAATCATAGAATCCGGATTTCTCCAATACCTTATGTACCTTTTCGTTTACTCCGGACAATACAATGGTAATTCCTTCTTTTTGCGACATTCTGCATAGGTTAGTCAGGTTATTGATACCCGTGGAATCAATAAAAGGAACCTTTCTCATACGGATGATACGCACTTTGGGGCGGTCGCCTATCTGTGCCATTGTTTCTTCGAATTTAGTTGCGATGCCAAAGAAATAAGGACCGTTTATTTCATATACTTCTACTCCGTCAGGGATAATGAGATTATCTTCATGTACTTCCAAGTCCGATTCTTTGTTCGGATCTATTTCGTCTGTAATGACGGATATTTCGGTTGTTTCCATGACACGTTTCATGAAAAGAACACAAGCGATAACCAAACCTACTTCAATAGCAATGGTCAGGTCGAAGATAACGGTAAGGAAGAAAGTGATGAGTAACACGGTTACATCAGATTTAGGGCTTTTCAATAAGCCCTTGAATGTACGCCATCCACTCATGTTATAAGAAACAATCACCAGCACACCTGCAAGGCAAGCCATAGGGATATATTGTGCCAATGGCATGAGGAATAATAAGATAAGGAGGAGAACAACCGCATGGATAATACCTGCTACCGGGGTTTTTCCTCCGTTATTGATATTTGTCATGGTGCGTGCGATTGCTCCTGTTGCGGGAATACCACCGAACAGGGGAGTAACAATGTTGGCAGCTCCTTGTGCTATGAGTTCGGTGTTCGAGTCGTGACGATCGCCAATCACACCATCGGCCACGGTTGCCGAAAGCAAAGATTCAATGGCTCCCAACACAGCAATGGTAATGGCTACCGGGAAAAGATTTTTGATAGCTTCCCAATTCAGGTTTGGAACAACAGCATCTGGTAGTTGAGATTGTATGGTGAAGCGGTCGCCGATAGTGTCGATACTTGTTACACCTCCGTATGTCTTCATCAAATAAACGGCAACGGTAATCACAATAATTGAAATCAGCGAGCCGGGAATCTTCTTGGTGAATCTCGGAGTAACCGCAATAATGGCAACGCTGATAACACTGATAATGGTGTTCCACCAATTTACGGTGTCGAAATGGTTGAAATAAATGATCCATTTGCCGATGAAGTCGCCCGGCACCTTTTCACCTCCGAAGTTCAATCCGAATATATCCGCTATCTGTGTAGTAAAGATAGTTACTGCAATACCGCTGGTGAATCCCACAATGATAGGATAGGGGATGAACTTGATAACCGCTCCCAGTTTGAATACTCCCAATAAGATAAGTATTACACCTGCCATGAGGGTAGCTACGGTTAATCCGCTGATTCCGTATTGCTGGATAATTCCATAGATGATTACGATAAAAGCCCCGGTAGGTCCGCCAATCTGTACTTTGCTTCCGCCTAACAAAGAAATAATGAAACCGGCGATAATGGCTGTGATAATGCCTTTTTCGGGAGATACGCCCGATGCTATACCAAACGCTATGGCAAGTGGAAGGGCAACAATACCGACAATAATACCCGCCATGAGGTCGGACATGAATGTGGTCTTAGAATAGTTTTTTAAACATGAGTAGAGTTTGGGTTTAAACTCAAATGCTTTCATAATTTGCTTATTTTGATATTTAGAGATTGCAAAATTACAAAAAAAGAACTATTAAGAGGTCTTTACCAATGTGAAAATAGTTATTCATAGATTTTATTTATCTCTTTATTGATTTTATTAATTATAAATATTCATTATCTTTGAACAAATCATTTACTTTTGCGTTACTTTTAATAAGGCAAACTATTGACAAAACAATAACTTACTAACTAATTTAAAGATATAATTATGGCTAAAAGTGTAAAAGGTACTCAGACCGAAAAGAATTTATTGACTTCATTTGCAGGCGAATCACAAGCAAGAATGCGTTACACTTATTTCGCAAGTGTGGCTAAAAAAGAAGGTTACGAACAAATCTCAGCTATCTTTACCGAAACAGCCGATCAGGAAAAAGAACATGCAAAGCGTATGTTTAAGTTCTTGGAAGGCGGTATGGTAGAAATTACTGCAAGCTATCCGGCCGGTGTTATCGGTACAACTCTTGAAAACCTGAAAGAAGCTGCAGCCGGTGAACACGAAGAATGGTCTTTGGATTATCCTCACTTTGCGGATGTTGCAGAAGAAGAGGGTTTCTCTGCTATTGCTGCTATGTATCGCAACATTGCAAAAGCAGAAAAAGGACATGAAGAAAGATATCAGGCGTTCGTTGACAATATCGAATCAAACAAAGTATTTGCCAAGGATGAAGAAGTGCTGTGGCAGTGTCGTAACTGCGGTTTCATTTATGTAGGTACGGAAGCTCCTCAGGTTTGTCCTGCATGCTTGCACCCACAAGCATACTTTGAAGTAAAGAAAGAAAACTATTAATAGATAAGTTTTTGACTAGTAAAGGACACCCCGGAAAGGTGTCCTTTTTGTTTTTAATTACTTATCTTTGCGATCATACAATTATCTAATACACATATATGAGAAAAATAATCTTTACTTCGCTTCTATTATTAGGGATTGCTTTCATTCTGAATGCCCAGCAAATGAATGTGGCTACCTATAATTTGAGAAATGCAAACAAAAACGATTCAATCAATGGTAATGGTTGGGGACACCGTTGTCCCGTAGTTGCGGATTTAATCCGTTTCCATGATTTCGATATTTTCGGAACTCAGGAAGGTAAATATGACCAGCTTCAACAACTGAAAGCAGCTTTGCCCGGGTATGATTATACCGGCGTAGGCAGGGATGACGGTAAGCGTGCCGGAGAGCACTCGGCTATTTTCTACAAAACAGATAAGTTCGAGTTATTGAAACATGGTGATTTCTGGTTATCGACTGTCACCGATCGTCCGAATAAAGGTTGGGATGCCGCTTTACCCCGCATTTGCTCATGGGGAGAGTTCCGTGAAAAGGAAACAGGTTTCACATTCCTTTTCTTTAATCTTCATATGGATCACATAGGAGTAAAAGCCCGTGAAGAAAGCAGTAAACTTGTGTTGCGTGAGATTGGTGAGATTAATAAAGATCTTCCTGTCATACTTACAGGTGATTTTAATGTAGACCAGAATCATGCTTGCTATGCCGTATTGAATAATTCGGGTACACTGAAAGATTCTTATGAAAAAGCAGAGTTTATCTATGCTACGAATGGAACATTCAATAACTTTAAAACAAATCTGAAAACAAACAGCCGCATCGACCACTTGTTCCTCAGCCCGGTATTTAAAGTAAAAAGATATGGTATCCTGACAGATACTTACCGTGTTCCGGTTGAAGGAAGTAAGGAAGGAATCAAATCGGGTAACTTTCCAAAAGAAGTGTCGCTGCATCAGTATGAAGCGCGTGTTCCTTCCGATCATTTCCCTGTAATGATTGTTGTTGATTATGGTGAAGGATTGAAGTAATAAAAAGAGTAATTTTCAGTAATGTAAAGGAAGCAGTCGGACTTTTTAAACGACTTGTCGATTATAAAAATCAACTTGTTGTTTTTCAACAAACAACAAGTTGATTGTAGCAAACGACTTGACGTTTAAATTTATTTCTTTGATGCGTGAGGGTAAGAGATCGTATAATGCAATCCGCGGCTTTCTTTCCGTTCCATTGCCTGACGGGTTATCAAATATCCCACATTAATCATGTTGCGCAATTCACAGATCTCACGTGAGGCTTTTACGTTTTTAAATAAACGTTCTGTTTCCTCATAAATGATGTCCAAACGGTTCCATGCACGTACCAAACGGATATTGCTTCTTACAATACCTACATAAGATTCCATTATCTGATTAACTTCTTTCATGCTTTGGGTAATCAGCACACGTTCTTCGTTGGAGATTGTTCCTTCATCGTTCCATTCGGGTACATCTTCGTTGAAATCATAGCGGTCGAATACGCTCAATGCATGCTTGGCTGCCGCATCGGCATAGACTACTGCTTCTATCAGTGAATTGGATGCAAGGCGGTTTCCGCCATGAAGTCCCGTGCATGAGCATTCACCGATAGCATAAAGGCGGCGGATGCTAGATTGCGCATCGAGATCAACTTTAATCCCTCCGCATAAGTAATGTGCGGCAGGTGCTACGGGGATATAATCTTTTGTGATGTCTATACCTAAACTCAGGCACTTTTTATAGATATTAGGGAAGTGTTTCTTCGTTTCTTCAGGGTCCTTATGAGTAACATCCAGATAAACATGTTCGTCGCCACGGAGTTTCATTTCATTGTCAATGGCACGGGCTACAATATCACGTGGAGCCAATGAAAGCCTCGGATCATACTTTTGCATGAATTCTTCTCCCTCCATGTTGCGGAGAACGGCACCATATCCTCTCATTGCTTCGGTAATGAGGAAGCAAGGACGGTCGCCGGGATGGTAGAGAGCCGTAGGATGAAACTGGATAAACTCCATGTCTTTCACTAAACCTTTGGCACGATAAACCATTGCTATGCCATCACCTGTTGCAACCAATGGATTGGTTGTGTTGCGGTAAACGGCTTCACATCCTCCCGTTGCCATGATAGTGACTTTGGAAAGGAAGGTATCTACTTCTCCTGTTTTTTCATTCAGCACATAAGCTCCATAACATTTAATACCCGGAGTGTGGCGGGTAACGATGATGCCTAAATGATGCTGGGTTATGATTTCTACCGCATAATGGTCTTTGAATATGGTGATGTTCTGGTGGGCTTTTACAGCTTCAATGAGACTGGTCTGTATTTCTGCTCCGGTATTATCTTTATGATGTAAGATTCTGAATTCGGAATGTCCGCCTTCTTTGTGTAAATCGAACTCACCACTGTCTTTTTTATCGAAGTTGACTCCCCATTTAATCAGTTCTTTTATTTGCGCAGGAGCTTCGCGTACCACTTTCTCCACTGCTTCCCGGTCGCTGATCCAGTCGCCGGCAATCATAGTGTCTTCAATATGTTTTTCGAAATTGTCTACTGTCAGATCAGTAACGGAAGCAATACCGCCTTGGGCAAAATAGGTGTTAGCTTCTTCCAGACCGGCTTTACAGATAAGAGCCACACTGCCTTTATCTGCAACTTTCAAGGCAAAGCTCATACCGGCAATGCCGGAACCGATTACAAGGAAATCGTACTTTTTAACCATAACCATTCATGTTTAGTGAATGCAAAGCTACTAAATAAGTCTTTTAATTGTACTTTTTGCCTTGATTAATTAGTAAAATTAGTATCTTGCAGCCAAATAACCAACATTTATGAATCGAGTTTTTCACGCCCGTATTGTGTGGTATCAATATGTGTATCTTGTTCTTTTGGCAGGGATAGCTTTCTATTCCTTGTGGACGAAGCATATCCTTGTGGCAGCTGCCATGATGGTGTTTCTCATTGTGCTGATAGAGAAAATTATTCATACTACTTATACTGTTACAAATGACGGGTTGTTATTGATATATAACGGACGTTTTACACGTTCGGTAACTATTAAGATTGCTGATATAAACGATATAGAAAAAAGAAATTCCATGAAATTCGGTAACTTTCATGCAACCGAATATTTGCTTGTTTGCTATAATGGAAACAAATATGTTTCACTGATGCCGGTTAAAGAAAAGGAGTTTCTGGAATTATTTTCTAAGCTGTTGAATTAAGTTTTATGTTATGAATACGTTCAGGAAACGGGTGGCATGGTATTATTATAGTTTTATTTTTCTTCTGATAATAGGGGCGGTAGGTTTATTCTACTACTATTTCCCATTGCAGGGAGGAATAGCTGTATTACTTGCGCTTGTATTTTTATGGCCGGTTATGACTATCAGGTACATTCTATCTTCGGATGGAGTGTTGTTCATATTGAGAGGACCTTTCAGAAAGGTAACTTCAATAAAGGTGAAAGATATGACAGCCATTCGTGAAACTCGTTCGGTGATGCCGTGGAATTTGCATACAGGCAAGAGCATTCGCATTACTTATCCGAAAGGTTTTGTTGTTCTTACCCCGAAACATCCCATTGTGTTTATTAAAAGTTTGCTGAGAATTAATCCCGATATTAAAATAGAATCTAAATAATAATACTATATGAAATACAATGTTGCAATAATAGGTGGCGGTCCTGCGGGTTACACTGCTGCCGAAGCTGCGGGAAAAGCAGGATTGAGCGTAGTGCTTTTTGAAAAGAATAATTTGGGTGGTGTGTGTCTGAATGAAGGCTGCATACCTACAAAGACATTGCTTTATTCCGCAAAAGTATATGATTATGCCAAACATGCTTCCAAGTATGCGGTAAATGTTCCCGAAGCTTCATTTGATTTGGCAAAGATAATTGCCCGCAAATCAAAGGTCGTTCGCAAGTTGGTATTGGGAGTAAAAGCCAAATTGACGGCAAACAATGTTACCATAGTAAACGGAACAGCGGAAATTCTTTCAAAGAATGCCATAAAATGCAACGGGGAAACTTATGAATGTGATAATCTTATTATTTGTACAGGTTCCGAAACTTTCATTCCTCCCATTGCAGGAATAGAGAATGTGGAATACTGGACACATAGGGATGCATTAGACAATAAGGAATTGCCTAAGTCACTGGCTATTGTGGGTGGTGGCGTTATCGGAATGGAGTTTGCTTCTTTCTTTAACAGTTTAGGAGTGGAAGTGACTGTCATTGAAATGATGGATGAGATACTTGGCGGTATGGATAAAGAACTTTCCGGCTTGCTGAGAGCAGAGTATGCAAAGAAAGGCATTAAGTTTCTTGTAAGTACCAAAGTTGTTTTTTTTGCAAAAGCGGATGAAGGAGTAACCGTTTCCTATGAAAATGCTGAAGGTGAAGGAAGTGTGACAGCAGAAAAGTTGTTGATGAGTGTAGGTCGTCGTCCCGTGACAAAAGGTTTCGGATTGGAAAACCTTTCTCTTGAATTGACGGAAAGAAAATGTGTAAAAGTGAATGAACACATGCAGACTTCCATTCCCGGAGTATATGTTTGTGGCGATTTGACAGGTTTCTCATTACTTGCCCATACGGCGGTGCGTGAGGCGGAAGTAGCTGTTCATACTATTCTCGGTAAGGAAGATAGCATGAGTTACCGCGCAATTCCGGGAGTGGTTTATACCAATTCTGAAATTGCAGGTGTGGGAAAGACCGAAGATGCATTAATTGCAGAAGCTATCCCTTATAAGGCTGTGAAACTCCCAATGGCTTATTCCGGCAGGTTCGTTGCCGAAAATGAAGGAGTAAACGGAGTATGCAAAGTGTTGATTGCCGATGATGATACTATTTTGGGAGTGCATGTGTTAGGTAATCCGGCATCGGAAATTATAACCATAGCGGGTATGGCGGTGGAAGCCCGGATGAAAGCCGGTGATTGGAAGAAAATTGTGTTCCCTCACCCCACGGTGAGTGAGATATTCCGGGAAGCATTATGATACGGAAATCCCTTTTATTCTTAGCCCTGCTGCTTGTCTGTCAGGGCTTTGTTATTGCCCAGACAGGCTTCAAAGCGAAAATGGATGCTTTGATGCGTGACGAAGTTTTAAAAACATCCGAGGTAGGAATATCGGTGTATGATCTGACTGCCGGTAAGCTGCTCTATACTTATCAGGATAATAAACTTTACCGCCCTGCGTCCATTGAGAAGTTGATCACCTCTATTACTGCTCTCTCTTATTTTAACGGGAACCATCCTTTTGAAACAAAGGTATGTTACGCGGGAACACTTGCAGAGGGAGAATTGGATGGTGATTTATATGTGGTGGGCGGCTTCGATTCTGAGTTCGATGACAGCAGCATGAACACTTTGGTTGACATGGTGCAACAAGCCGGGATAAAGAAAGTAAACGGACATATCTACGGTGATATATCTATGAAAGATTCCCTGTATTGGGGACCCGGATGGTCGTGGGACGATAATCCTTATTACTTTCAACCTTATTTATCTCCGTTGATGTTCAATAAAGGATATGTGAATGTGATTGCATCCCCTTCGGCAAGAGATTCGGTGGCAAACGTTACATGTTCTCCGCGTTCTACCTTTTACACGCTGGTGAATAAGACAGTAAGCCGTAATCCTTCGGCAGGGAAATTTGAAGCTACCCGCAACTGGCTTGAGAATGGAAATGAACTGATTGTCAGTGGGAATGTATCATCTGTACAAACCGATCGAATAAATATGTACACCTCACAAGACTTCTTTATGCATACGTTTAGCCGTCGTTTGGCAGAGAAAGCAGAAGTTATTCCGGTTTACGGGTTTGCACAGTGTCCCGATAGCGGAATTGTTTGCATCGGAACCTATTCTCACACAATGAGAGACGTGTTGAAACAGGCTTTGAAGAAGAGTGATAATCTTTCGGCCGAGGCGATTTTCTTTCATCTTGCGCGCGCTTATAGCGGAAAGAATAAAATAAGTCATGACGACGGCTCGAAAGCTGTTTATGCTTTTATTAAACGTTTAGGCTTAAAACCTGATGATTATAGTATTGTGGACGGTAGCGGAGTTTCGCTCTACAACTATATATCCCCCGAACTTTTATTGGCTTATCTTAAATATGCCTATGCCGATAAAACGATTTATGAAGAGCTTCATCCGGCTTTGCCTGTCGGTGGAGTAGACGGAACACTCAGAGGGAGAATGAAAAGCGGAGCGGCATATAAAAATGTGCATGCCAAAACAGGTTCGGTGAAAGGAGTCAGTTCGTTGGCAGGTTATGCAAAAGCGGCAAACGGACACGATCTTGCATTTGTGATTATTAATCAAAACGTTATGAAGGGTGCTAAAGCACGCGCTTTTCAAGACAGAATGTGTGAAATTCTTTGCCAGTACAAATAAAAAGTTCCATCTTTGCACCTGAAAAGGGGATTTTGCATTATGAGTGAAACTAAAATAGATGTTGTGTTGCCGTGTTATAATCCTTCCGGCGATTGGGTAACTATCATCAATAAAGGAATTGAACGTTTGAGGGGAATGATGCCCGATAAACGTTTACACTTGATTGTGGTAAATGACGGTTCGTCCCGAAATATTACTGCGGAAGGAATAGAAAGATTTAAATTGACTGTTGCCGATTCGGAATTTATAAGCTATGAAACCAATCGGGGAAAGGGCTATGCACTGCGCAAAGGAATAGGGGCAACAACTTCTTCTATGGTGGTTTACACGGATTGGGATTTCCCTTATGACGCAGAAAGTATCACTACCGTCATTCATAAGTTAGTAGAAGGTTATGATGTGGTAGTGGCTGCACGCACCAAGTCTTACCGTCGTCATGCCGACCTGAATGCTTTCCGTAGTTTCATGTCCATTGCATCCCGTTTTCTGAACCGCGTTGTTCTCCGCATGAAGTTTAACGATGCACAAGGAGGACTGAAAGGGATGAGTGCACGGGGCAAAGAGATATTTTTAAACACTACCATAGACGGTTTCCTTTTTGATACTGAATTTATACATAATGCTTCAAGAATAAAAGGATTGAAAATGTGTGAAATAAAAGCAAACGTCCGAGAGGGAGTTCATCTTTCACCTATGGGATTAAAGGTGTTGCGCAGAGAGTTTCCTAATTTTATCAAGATAATATTTTCTTAAAGCAATATGATAACGTTAAGTTTCGATATAGAAGAATTCGACCTACCCGCCGAACATGGCATCACCATACCTTTCGAAGAACAGATTAGCATCTCGGCACAAGGATTGGAGAAGATACTGAATTTGTTGAAACGCCATGAGATCCGTGCTACATTTTTTAGTACGGTAGATTTTGCAAAAGAAGTTCCCGGTTTGATTCGCCGCATTCGTGAAGAAGGGCATGAGCTTGCATCGCACGGATGTCATCATTCCAGCTTTGAAACGGCAGATTTGCGCACTTCGAAAGAAGAGTTGGAACGTCTTAGCGGACTCGGGATACATGGTTTCCGCATGCCCCGGATGATGCCTATCGACGAAGGAGAATTGTTCAAAGCCGGTTATCTTTATAATTCGTCTCTTAATCCTACGTTTATCCCCGGCAGGTATAATCATTTGTCACGTCCTAGAACTATTTTTAAGGAAAAAGGAGTATGGCAGATTCCTGCTTCGGTGTCTTATCCGTTTCGCATCCCGTTGTTTTGGATTTCTTTGCATCAATTCCCTTTATTCCTTTATAAATTCCTCTGTAACTCTGCTTTGAAGAAAGACGGGCATCTTAATGTATATTATCATCCGTGGGAGTTTTATAGCTCGTTAGACCGTAAAGGACTGGGTGTTCCCTGGCTCATTCGCCACAATTCAGGCGATAAGGAAGTGGCGCGCCTGGATAGTGTCATTACTTATTTCAAGAAGAAAAATGTTCCTTTTGGTACACTTTCCGAGTTGGTGAAGTAAGAAGGATTTGGAAATCGGCCGATTATTTAGTATATTTGTCTTAACAGATAAGTAAATCTCCTTTTATTATTTTTTCGATTACTCTACACTAAAATTTAAAAAGCTCTACTCTTTTTATTAATATAGTCTACACTTTACGCAAGAAAGGTGTAGACTTTTTTATGTAGACATAAGGTGCTTTTACCTTAATGTATGGGACGTTTTGGCTTAAGATACGGTACGTTTGGATATAAAATATCCTCCTTAGCTTGTACAAGCAATAAGGAGGATAATTGTTTTACGGTTTATTTTTCGAATTTAGACCAATCTACTGTTTTCATGTCGCCGTTTTGAGCCAAAGCAATGTGGAATGCAAGGGCGGCATCTATGCGGTGGGGAGTGTGTCCTTTTCCTGCAAGTTTGATGTAATCCCAAAGTAGTTGCTTGTAATCCGGGTGAACACAGTTTTCAATGATTGTCTGCGCACGTTGGATCGGGCTCTTGCCTCTTAAGTCGGCAACGCCTTGTTCCGTGATGATTACCTTGACAGAGTGTTCGCTGTGATCCAAGTGTGAAACCATAGGTACGATAGCACTGATCTTTCCTTCCTTGGCAACAGAAGGGCAGGTGAAGATAGACATGTAAGCATTGCGGGTGAAGTCTCCCGAACCACCGATACCGTTCATCATCTTTGTTCCGCTGATGTGTGTGGAGTTCACGTTTCCGTAAATATCCGCTTCAATGGCTGTATTGATGGTAATCAAGCCTAAACGGCGAACAACTCCCGGGTTGTTGGAGATTTCTTCCGGACGAAGAATTAGTTTATCCTTGAAGAAGTCAATATCATCATATACACTTTTCAGACAGTCTTTGGAAACAGTAAGTGAACATCCGCTGCCGAACTTCACACGGCCTTCTTTCATCAATCCGATAACGGCATCCTGAATTACTTCTGTGTACATTTCAAATGCCGGGATTTCCTTATTCTGTCCGAGTGCGCCAAGCACGGCGTTTGCAATGTTTCCTACACCGGACTGCAAAGGAAGGAAGGAAGACGGAATGCGTCCTGCTTTCATTTCGCTTACAAGGAAGTTGGCAACGTTGGCACCAATCTGCATGGTTACATCGTCTGCCGGAGCAAAACCACCTGTTTCATCGGGGCGGTCTGTTTCTACGATACCTACAATCTTTGAAGGATCTACCTTGATATATGTTTTTCCGATACGGTCGCTTGGGCGGTATACACCAATTTCACTGCGGAGTGGCGGATCTTGCGGTTCGTAAATATCATGCATGCCCATCAATCCCTTGCTGTGGTATTTGTTGAGTTCAATAACGATTTTATCGGCAAGATTACAAATAGTCGGAGCGATACCCACACCGGTGGTAACATAAATCTTTCCGTCTTCGGTAACATCGCATGCTTCTATCACAGCAACGTTTATTTTGCCTAGGAAACCATAACGGATTTCTTGTGCCATTTGTGAAAGGTGCATGTCGGTGTATTCTACTTCGCCGGAGTTAAGTGCGGCACGCATATCTTTGTTTGATTGATAAGGAGCACGGAAACGCACTGCCTTTGCACGTGCCAAAGCGCCGTCAAGTGAATCACCTGTTGAGGCTCCACTGAAAATACCTATTTTGAAAGGATTTCCTTTTTCGTGTTCTTTAATGGCTTTTTCGGCGATAGCGGTAGGGATTACTTTGGGTGATCCTGCGGGAGTGAAACCGCTGAATCCCACATTGTCGCCGTCTTTGACTATGCTTGCGGCTTCTTCTGCTGTAATGAATCTTAGTGACATAATTTTAATAGTATATTTTTTAAGTTAAACTTGTTTGGTGTTTTAATATTTGCGGTTAATGATTTCCGAATAAATAATGGCACGTCTTACTTCTTCCATTGAATCCAGTTTGATTTCCGGCCGGGGTTCTTCTTGCATCTGTTGTTTTACAGAAGTTTTTATTGCAGTGTATTTACTTTGTTGAGCAGAAGATTTCGGGATAGCGACAGGGGTATCTTCAATAACTTCTTCGGGTTGAGCAGTAGTTTGCTTTATAGCTTTTTCATTCGCTTCTTTTGCTGCCTTTGTCATTGTACGGTAGATAGAAACGATCACGATGATAAGTATAATAAATCCAATTCCACCCATATCTTATTTAGTTATTAGGTTTGCCTGACAAAGTTATGAATAAATCTGATTGATACTAACATTTTTACATGAAAAAAGGGCAGCTTCACAGCTCCCCTTTATTTTTTTAACCTAAACCTTAACTATGAAAAAATCTAATGTTTCTTTCATGTCACAAAATTGAAGAATAAATTTTTAAATAACAAGTAGTTAGCTTATGAATGTTTCATTGTTTAACATTAATTATATGATTTCTTTTAAACCGAAACACACTTTGGTATGTTTACTGTCGATTTATTATGTTTCTTAATGAATCATGAAAGGTCGTAAGTTTATAGACAAGAATTTTAATAAACCGCTCAATAGCCCTATCTTTGTACCCGAATTATTTTAAAATCAATTATATGAATGAATTAACGGGAGCAGACTTTAAATCTGCAACTGAGAATGAGAACAAGAAGTTGTTCATCGAAACGTATGGCTGCCAGATGAACGTGGCGGATAGTGAAGTGATCGCATCTATCATGCAAATGGCGGGCTATGGTGTAGCCGATAGTCTTGAGGATGCCGATGCAGTGTTTATGAATACTTGCTCAATCCGCGACAATGCCGAACAGAAGATTCTGAACCGCTTGGAGTTTTTCCACTCTTTGAAGAAAAACAAGAAGAAGAATCTTATTGTGGGTGTACTGGGCTGTATGGCAGAACGTGTTAAAGATGATTTGATAGAGAATCATCATGTGGATTTGGTTGTAGGCCCCGATGCCTACCTCACTTTGCCCGATTTGGTTGCTTCCGTAGAGGCGGGAGAGAAAGCAATCAATGTGGACTTGTCAACAACCGAAACTTATCGTGATGTTATTCCTTCACGTATCTGCGGAAACCATATTTCCGGTTTCGTATCTATCATGCGTGGTTGCAATAACTTCTGCACATATTGTATTGTTCCCTATACCCGCGGGCGTGAACGCAGCCGAGATGTGGAAAGCATTCTCAATGAAGTGAAAGACCTTGTAGGCAAAGGTTACAAGGAAATTACCTTATTGGGACAAAATGTGAACTCTTACCGTTTCGAGAAAGAGGATAAGATTATTACTTTCCCTATGCTTCTCCGCACAGTGGCGGAAGCAGCTCCGGATGTGAGAATCCGTTTCACTACTTCACATCCTAAGGATATGAGTGATGAAACATTGCAGGTGATTGCCGAAGTGCCCAATGTATGCAAACATATCCACCTGCCTGTTCAGAGCGGAAGTTCCCGTATTCTTAAACTGATGAACCGTAAATATACTCGTGAATGGTATTTGGAAAGGGTAGAAGCTATCCGCAAATTCATTCCCGATTGCGGATTGAGCACTGATATATTCTCCGGTTTTCATTCTGAAACGGAGGAAGACCACCAGATGTCGTTGTCACTGATGCGTGAATGTGCTTATGATTCCGCTTTCATGTTCAAGTACTCTGAGCGCCCCGGAACGTATGCTTCCAAGCATTTGGAAGATAATGTTCCCGAAGAAGTGAAAATTCAGCGTTTGAACGAAATCATCGAATTACAAAACCGGTTATCACTGGAAAGCAATAAGCGCGATATAGGCAAAACATTCGAAGTATTGGTTGAGGGAGTGTCCAAACGTTCAAAAGAGCAACTTTTCGGTCGCACACAGCAAAATAAAGTGGTAGTTTTCGATAGGGGAGGTCACCGTATCGGTGAGTTTGTCAATGTGAAGATTACCGAAGCCAGTTCGGCTACTTTGAAAGGGGAGTTGGTGGATTAAATTGTGGTGCTTATTGTATTATATTCCCTATTTCATTATTTTTGCACTAATAATATTAAAAACAGAAAACAAGAACAGGAAAGAATTATTAAAATAAAATAGAGTATTTACTATTTATTTCTTTAACAGATAAACGACCAATTTACGACACAAAGGAATAAGCATAGTGAATACACTTCCTATAATGGGGTGTGTTCCGATTGTTTATTTAGTTGTGTCAGGGTGCTTGGTCGTACCTTCTGTTAGCTGAATAAATACGGTTCACACCTTTTTTATATCCTTTTTAAATGTCTTACCTTTAAATAATCAGCCTATGAGATAGAAAAACACGATTAAAATAAAGTATTTGCTTCGCCGGCATTTTCTCTCACAGAAAAACGACCAATTATTTTCTAACGACACAGAGAAAGTCAGAAGGTGAATGCACCCCGTTTTATTTTGTTGTGCACGGGTGTGTTTCGTCTTTGTATCTTTTCCTCTCCGAGAATATGCAAAGCGAAATGCATCCCGTTTTTATTTACTTCAATCAAAAGTAACGCAACAATTTAAAACATTTTCAATAATGACTTACGATGAATTACAGTCGAAAAGTATCGACTTTTTGAGATTCCCGCTTATTGTGGGGGTAGTGTTTATACATGCTTACTCGGCAACTGTGAAATTACAAGGTGTTGATTTGGGCACAGAAGCATATCTTCCTGTTTATAATACCGTTAGCGAATTTTGTTCCCAAGTGGTGGCGCGCATAGCGGTTCCTTTATTCTTTTTTATATCCGGATTTCTATTTTTCTATCATACGGAATGGACTGTCGGCTCTTATAAATATAAGTTGAACAGGAGGGTTAAAACGCTTTTAATTCCCTATTTATTCTGGAACTTCTCGGTATTGATATTATTTTTTATAGCTCAATCGCTTCCCGGAATATCAGGTTTGTTTTCAGGGATGAACAAGCTGATCGGGGATTATGATTTTATGGATTTTTTAGGTGCTTTCTGGGGGATGGGAAAAGATGGAATGCCTATTGTTTATCCATTTTGGTTTATTCGTGATTTAATGGTGGTTGTATTGTTTAGCCCGGCAGTATATACTTTTGTGCAATATGGGAAGAAATACGGAGTGATGCTGTTGGGTATAATGTGGTATTTTGGATGGTGGTTTGATGTAACGGGGTTTGGTATAGTCAGCTTCTTTTTCTTTACGGCAGGTGCTTATTTCAGTATTAATAAACTGAATATTATCCTTATATTCAGGAAGCTGTTTGTTCTTTCTTTAGTTATTTATCCTTTACTTGCTTTGGCGGATTTGCTGACCAAAACTTATGAGTTTAATCATTATATCCATGATTTAGGTATTGTAGTGGGAATTGTTTTTCTGTTCAATCTTGTTTCGTATTATCTGGAGAAAGGGAAAATAGCGGCAATTAGTTTTCTTACTTCAGCAGCTTTCTTTGTATTTGCATGCCATGAGCCGTGGCTTACTTTGATAAGGAAAACTCTTTTTAAAATATTGAAACCTGAAACGGATGCATTGATGACAGTTCTCTATTTCTTAGCACCTGCTTTGATTATTGCCGTAACTCTGAGTGTTTATGCTCTTTTGAAGAGGTATTTCCCTCGATTCACTCAAATAATTACCGGAGGAAGATAATTATATCTAATCTCCTCTCATTGCTTCCAGAGATTTCTGAAAGTGCTTGCACCAAGGCATTATAGATGAAAGCAGAAGCTATTTTCCTGCTTTCATTTGTTTTCAGTGCTTTCATAAAATAATTTCTTCCTTGGGAAGTTTATCAACTAGCCAAGGGAGATTGAACAACTTCTCAAGGGTAATTGGATAATTACTATAGGGATAATTTTCAAACAACAGGTTGTTTGTAGAAAACAGCTTATTGTTTGTCTCCAAATAACAGGTTGATTATTTCAAACGACCTGTGCTTTGAAAACAAAGTAACTAAGCTTTGCACTTAAAGCAACCGTACTTTATTCAAAGTATGCCGGGAAACATTTATGAAAGCAATGAAACCGGATGAAAGCACTTTCAGGGGCTCTGCTTTCATCTGTAATGCCTTGGTGCAAGCCCTTTCAGAAATCTCTGAAAGCAATGAAAGGAAGAATGGTAATATCTTGCAGTTTCCTATATATTCTTCAGAAATTCACAAAGTTTATTGACAGCAATTGCCCTATGGCTGATTTGGTTCTTTATCTCATTGCCAAGTTCGGCAAAGGTCTTGTCATATCCGTCGGGCATGAAGATGGGATCATAACCGAAACCCGATGTTCCATGTTTTTCTTTGATTATTTGCCCTTTTATCACTCCCTCGAACAGATATTCCTTTCCGTTCAAGATAAGCGAAACGGCGGTGCGGAATTGTGCTTTGGGGTTGTCTTTCCCCTCCATGTTGTGCAATAACTTCTGCATGTTGGCTTCGGCATTGTGTCCTTCACCTCCGGCATAGCGTGCAGAGTAAACACCCGGTGCTCCATTCAGTGCTTCTACTTCCAGACCGGTATCATCGGCAAAGCAATCGAGCCCGTAGTTCTTATAAACATACTCTGCTTTCAGCAACGCATTGCCTTCGAGTGTATCTGCCGTTTCGGGGATGTCTGCATCACAGTTTATGTCTTTCAAACTGAGCAGTTCTATTTTATCTCCTAATATAGCCGATACTTCTTCGAGCTTGTGGGCGTTATTTGTGGCAAAGACTAATTTTCTTTTCATTCTTCTTTCTTATTTTTTAATAGCAGACCGCTTTTGGCATTAACAGGGGAAACAACGGATTTGCCTGTTTCTTCTTCCAACTTGATGCGTGCTTCCAAAGCTACATTCCCTCCTCTTTGAGCTACATCAATGTGCTCATCAAGGCTTTCGGGATTTCTCGATTCCGAGATTTCTTTGGTGGAAAGTTCTGCCAACATATTCAGAACTAACTCTTTATTAGTCATGTTATCCCTTAGGTTTTCTTTTTTCAAGCCCTTGAATTGCTTGTATTCTTTGGCTGTTTTGCCTGCCCAAGTTTTATAGATAATGTCTGTTAATGTAGCAAACTGCGTACCTTCTTCCAATCCGCAACGTTTCCATTCATCGGTTAAGTCTTTTCGTATTTCGATACTTTTAAGCCGTTGATTAATCCAATTATCGGAATATCCTAAACGTTTATAGTCCGTCAATGCTTGATTGATGGAAAGTTCCGGATCTTGCAGTTGGTCTAAACGTTCTTTTGCTATTTGGGCTATCCACAGTTTAAAAGGCTCTGCTTTAGGAGACGGAATGGATTGAATGAGGCGGAAAAGTTGCTCTGTGCTGGCAACATCGGTACTTCTCATTTTGCCGTCTGATGCTTTCATTTTCAACTGTCCGATTAAATCGGACAGTTCACTTCCTTCTTGCTTTAATTTGCGTTTTAGGTCATCCCAATATTTTCTTGGTCGGTCACTATCCGTTAATACGGCAATAACATCAATGATGGAGAAATACCACATTTCTGTTTCATCATCCCAAATGGTACGTACTTTCTTTTCTTCAAAAAGTTTTATAGCGTTTTGTTGTGTCATCTGATTGTTTCTTTTTGTTCTTTACTTTACCTTAATCCGGTCGAACCCTTCACCATAAACCCCAATGACGGCACTTTGGGATATAAAAGCATTGGGATCTATGTCTTTAACCAATCGGAATATCTGTACCGACTGGCTTTTCTTGGCAAGAACAACAAGTACTTTAACATTTCCTTTACTATACCATCCCGTTCCGTCCAATACGGTCACTCCACGATGTGTATCTTTAATGATGTGGTCGGCTATTTTCTCATATTCCTTAGAGAAGATGAAGAATTGCACGGACTGCCGGGCGCTGTTTACAATGAAGTCGAGTACAAAGCTGATGACCAGTAGTGTCACAAAGCCGAATACTACCCTTCTCCAATCATGGAAGATGAAATAGCAGGAGGAGATAATGACAATATCACAGTAAAGTATCATTCTTCCGAATGTTACGTCACGGTATTTATTGACCACTGCCGCAATAATGTCCGTACCTCCGGTGCTTCCGTTGTTGATGAATACAATTCCCAAGCCGATGCCGCACATGGCTGCTCCGATAACACAAGCCATGAAGTCTTGTCCCGGACCGATTATCTGCATGAGAATTCCCTGATCGTCTTTCATTAATTCCTGAAACAGCCATAGATAGAATGTCAGTGCAAAGATGGCAAATGTTGTTTTGATGCTGAATCTCGGACCTAATATCTTAATGGCAAAGGTGAGTAAGACCGCATTGATAATGAAATAGCTTATTTGTATTTCAGTACCCGTGGCATAATAGATAATGGCTGATATACCCGTTACTCCTCCGGTTGTAATCTGATAGGGGAGAAGGAAAGCAGCCCATCCCAATGCATAACTGATCAATCCGATGTTAATGAAAAGATAATCTTTCAGTTCTCTGAGAATCTCTGTTCTTGATGGCTTGTTCATTGTATATAGTCTAAAGGTTAAAGCACAATATTGACAATCTTCTTAGGAACGATAATCACTTTCTTGGGAGTTTTGCCTTCAATCCACTTCTGTGCATTTTCATCAGCCAACACGGTTGCCTGAATCACATCATTGGTTGCATCGGCAGGGAATTCCATAGAGTAACGTGCCTTTCCGTTGAAGGAAATGGTATATTTAACTGTGTCTTCTTTCAGATAATCTTCGTTCAATTCCGGCCATTTGGCATCGCATACAGATGTTGTATTACCTAATATTTCCCAAAGTTCTTCACTGATGTGTGGAGCAAAAGGAGCAAGCAATACTACCAACTGGTTTAATATTTCTTTCTTGCTGCACTTCAGACCAGTAAGTTCATTCACACAAATCATGAATGCACTGACAGAAGTATTGTATGAGAAGGCCTCAATGTCTGTGGTAACTTTCTTGATGAGCTTATGCAAAGACTTCAATTCTTCTTTGGTAACAGGTTCGTCGGTTACTACATAGTTGCCCATGCGGTCGTAGAACAATGCCCAGAACTTCTTAATGAAGCGGTGAACTCCGTCGATACCGTTGGTATCCCAAGGCTTGGATTGCTCGATAGGACCGAGGAACATTTCATACATACGCAATGTATCTGCTCCGTATTTCTCTACGATCATATCGGGATTTACTACATTGAACATGGACTTACTCATCTTTTCAACTGCCCATCCGCAGATATATTTGCCGTCTTCGAGGATAAACTCGGCATCATTATATTCGGGACGCCAGTTCTTGAAGGCTTCCATATCGAGTATGTCATTGCTGACGATATTAACGTCTACGTGAAGCGGAGTAACTTCATATTTGTCTTTCAGGTTCAATGATACGAAGGTGTTGGTATCTTTGATGCGGTAAACAAAGTTGCTTCTACCCTGAATCATTCCTTGGTTGATTAGTTTCTGGAACGGTTCGTCTTTTACCGATACACCCAAATCAAACAAGAATTTGTCCCAGAAGCGGGAATATATCAAGTGACCTGTGGCGTGTTCCGTTCCTCCTACATAGAGGTCTACATTCTGCCAGTATTGATCTACATCGTGTGCTACGAGAGCCTTGTTGTTATGTGGGTCCATGTAGCGCAAGTAGTAAGCAGAAGATCCTGCGAAGCCCGGCATAGTGTTCAACTCCAACGGGAATACGGTTACATTGTCTATTTTGCTGTTCTCCACAACTTCTTTGTTTGCAGTGTCCCAAGCCCACTTGGTTGCGTGTCCCAATGGAGGTTCGCCCGTTTCGGTGGGTAAGAACTTAGCTACTTCCGGTAGTTCCAATGGTAACTTGCTTTCGTCAATCATGTATGGCATTCCGTCTTTGTAGTAGACTGGGAACGGTTCACCCCAATAGCGCTGACGTGAGAAGATGGCATCGCGCAAACGATAGTTCACTTTGACACGTCCCAAGTTATGCTCTTTTACATATTTCTTTGTAGCTGCAATAGCTTCTTTGATAGTCAATCCGTTCAATGTTAAGTCGCAATATGGAGTAACGCCTGCTCTCGGTGAGTTGCAAACGATACCTTCCTTAGCATCGAAACTTTCTTCGCTCACATCACAACCTTCCACTAACGGGCGGATTTCAAGCCCGAAATGCTTTGCAAATGCATAGTCGCGGCTATCGTGGGCCGGTACAGCCATGATAGCTCCCGTACCATATCCTGCCAAAACATAATCGCTGATCCAAACAGGAACGGCTTCGCCTGTGAATGGATTGATAGCGTATGAACCGCTGAATACTCCAGATACACTGCGGTCGGCAATGCGTTCGCGTTCAGTTCTCTTTTTGGTTCTTTCAAGATAAGCATCTACTTCCGCTTTTTGTTCCGCAGTTGTCAGTTGGGGAACCAATTCGCTTTCAGGGGCAAGCACCATGAATGTCACTCCGAACATGGTATCTGCGCGGGTAGTGAAGATAGTAAATTCCAAATCACTGTCCTTAACCTTGAAATGAATCTCGGCACCTTCCGAACGGCCTATCCAGTTGCGCTGTGTTTCTTTCAGCGAATCTGTCCATTCGATCTTGTCCAATCCGTCGAGCAAACGTTGTGCATAGGCAGATACACGCAAACACCATTGGCGCATCTTCTTTTGAACTACGGGATAACCGCCGCGTTCCGAAACTCCGTCCACTACTTCGTCATTGGCAAGCACGGTTCCCAGTGCGGGACACCAGTTTACCATTGTTTCACCCAAGTAAGCGATGCGGTAGTTCATCAATATTTCTTGTTTCTCTTTTTCCGATTTAGCTTTCCATTCATCGGCAGTGAAGCTCAATTCTTCCGAGCAAGCTATGTTCATTCCTTCTGTTCCGACTTGTTCGAATGCAGATACAAGTTCGCTAATAGGACGTGCCTGTTGTTCGTCATTACAGTAATAGCTTTCAAACATTTTCTGGAAAGCCCATTGTGTCCACTTGTAATATTCAGGATCGCAAGTGCGGATTTCACGGTTCCAGTCAAATGAGAAACCTATTTTATCCAACTGTTCACGATAGCGGTTAATGTTGTTTACGGTAGTGATGGCGGGGTGCTGTCCTGTTTGGATGGCATATTGTTCGGCAGGAAGTCCGTAAGCATCATAACCCATGGGGTTCAGTACGTTAAATCCTTGCAGACGCTTGTAACGGGCATAAATATCTGAAGCGATATAACCCAGAGGATGGCCAACGTGTAGTCCGGCTCCCGACGGATAAGGGAACATATTCAATACATAAAACTTCTTCTTCGATTCATCTTCTTTTACCTGATAGGTTTTCTGTTCCACCCAGCATTTGTGCCATTTCTTTTCAATCTCTCTGAAATTATATTCCATAGCGATAATCTTTTTATTTATAGTGATTTATAATGTTGTTCTTAATTGCGGAGCAAATTTACATGATTATTTTCAGATAACCACGCAGTTGGTGAAAAACATGCTTGTAATAATAAAGTTCTGTATTGCCGTAGATTAAGCCTTTCGGATGGGAAGGTTAAGTCTCTTCGATGGGAGGATTAGGTGATCTGGACTCATCTAATAGATCATCTGACGTCTGTCAGTTAATTATCTGACAACTGTCAGACGATCTATTGAATAAGACCGAAGGACTTAATCTTCCCGTCTGAAAGGCTTAATGTGCATGGGGAAAGCACTAGCTGTTGGCGGATAATTATAGAACTTTACATTTCTATCCTTCCGCTTTCTTTGATAATTTTTTATCTTTGCCCAGATTATTCACTATTAAAACAAAGAGAAACAGTGGCAGACAATGATGTTGTTTTAACCCCGATGATGAAACAGTTTTTCGAACTGAAAGCGAAGCATCCCGATGCTGTGATGCTTTTCAGATGCGGAGACTTCTATGAAACTTATTCCGAAGATGCGGTTGTTTCGTCGGAAATACTGGGGATTACCTTAACCAAGCGTGCCAATGGACAGGGAAAGTCGGTGGAAATGGCCGGATTCCCGCATCATGCACTCGATACATATCTCCCTAAACTGATTCGTGCTGGTAAGCGTGTAGCCATTTGCGACCAACTGGAAGATCCGAAGACTACGAAAAAGTTAGTGAAACGTGGCATCACCGAGTTGGTTACTCCGGGTGTTTCCATCAATGATAATGTTCTCAATTACAAAGAAAATAATTTCCTTGCATCCGTTCATTTCGGCAAGGGTGCGTGCGGTGTGGCTTTCCTCGATATATCGACAGGAGAGTTTATGACGGCAGAAGGTCCGTTTGATTATATTGATAAATTACTGAATAACTTTGCTCCGAAAGAAGTGCTCTTTGAACGTGGAAAGAAAGGCATGTTCGAAGGAAACTTCGGCTCCAAGTTCTTCACTTTTGAACTGGACGACTGGATATTTACCGAAAGTGCTGCCCGTGAACGTTTGCTGAAACACTTTGAAACGAAGAATCTGAAAGGTTTCGGGGTGGAACATCTTAAGAACGGTGTGATTGCTTCCGGTGCTATTCTTGAGTATTTGAACCAAACCCAACATACACAGATAGGTCACATTACTTCGCTTTCACGTATTGAGGAGGACCGCTATGTGCGTCTTGATAAATTTACTGTCCGCAGCCTTGAACTGATAGGCAGTATGAACGACGGAGGTTCGAGCTTGCTCAATGTAATAGATAAAACAATTAGTCCGATGGGTGCCCGCCTGCTGAAACGTTGGATGGTATTTCCTTTGAAGGATGAGAAGCCTATCAATGAACGACTTGATGTGGTAGAGTATTTCTTCCGTGAGCCCGATTTCCGTGAACTGATAGAAGAACAGTTCCACTTGATCGGTGATTTGGAAAGAATCATATCGAAGGTTGCCGTTGGGCGTGTGTCTCCTCGTGAAGTGGTGCAACTGAAGATTGCTTTGCTTGCCATAGAACCTATTAAAGAAGCCTGCATGGCTTCGGAGAATGCGAGTTTGAACAGGATAGGTGAGCAGCTTAATCTTTGCCTTTCCATTCGTGACAAGATAGAGAAAGAAATTAATAATGATCCTCCGTTGCTTGTCAACAAAGGTGGAGTAATGAAGGACGGTGTGAATGCCGAACTCGATGAATTGCGCAAGATTGCCTATTCGGGTAAAGATTACTTGTTGCAGATACAGCAAAGGGAAAGTGAAGCTACCGGCATTCCCAGTCTGAAGATTGCTTATAACAATGTGTTCGGTTACTACATCGAAGTACGCAATGCACATAAAGATAAAGTTCCGGCAGAGTGGATACGCAAGCAGACATTAGTGAATGCCGAACGTTATATTACTCAGGAGCTAAAGGAATACGAAGAAAAGATTCTCGGTGCGGAAGACAAAATATTGATTCTGGAAACCAAACTCTATACCGACCTTGTACTTGCATTGAACGAATTTATTCCGGCGATACAGATAAATGCCAACCAGATTGCGCGGCTGGATTGCCTGTTATCCTTTGCCAACGTTGCAAAGGCAAATAACTATATTCGCCCTGTCATTGAAGATAATGACGTATTGGATATTAAACAGGGACGTCACCCGGTAATTGAGAAGCAGTTACCCATTGGAGAGAAGTATATTGCCAATGATGTGATGCTCGATAGCGAACGCCAACAAATCATTATCATTACCGGTCCCAACATGGCAGGTAAGTCGGCTTTGCTTCGTCAGACGGCACTGATTACATTGCTTGCACAGATAGGTTGCTTTGTGCCTGCCGAGAGTGCACACATAGGTTTGGTAGATAAGATATTTACCCGTGTGGGAGCAAGCGATAACATTTCGGTTGGCGAGTCTACCTTCATGGTTGAAATGAACGAAGCCGCCGATATTCTAAATAACATTTCCTCCCGCAGTCTCGTGCTCTTTGATGAACTCGGACGCGGAACATCTACTTACGATGGTATTTCCATTGCATGGGCGATTGTGGAATATATACACGAGCATCCGAAAGCCAAGGCACGTACACTCTTTGCTACCCATTACCATGAGTTGAACGAGATGGAGAAATCTTTCAAGCGTATTAAGAACTATAATGTTTCCGTGAAGGAGATAGATAATAAAGTAATCTTCCTCCGTAAGTTGGAACGTGGTGGCAGCGAGCACTCTTTCGGTATTCATGTGGCAAAAATGGCAGGCATGCCTAAAAGTATTGTGAAGCGTGCAGGTGAGATACTGAAACAGTTGGAGACAGACAACCGTCAGCAAGGAATAAGCAAAGGGGCTGTGACCGAAGTGGGAGAGAAGCGCGAAGGAATACAGCTTAATTTCTTCCAGTTGGATGATCCCATACTTTGCCAGATACGAGACGAAATCCTGAATCTGGATGTGAATAACCTTACTCCGCTGGAGGCTTTGAATAAGTTGAGTGATATTAAGAAAATAGTGAGGGGGAAGTAATTACTTTCCCCACTTATCCAACCATTTCCCTCCAATCATGCAGGCAATACCCAGTATGACAAACGGAACGCTGAGCCATTGCCCCATGTCAAACATCATATTCTCTTCGAAACCCACCTGCGGTTCTTTGAGGAACTCTACCAAGATGCGGAATATAAAGATGGTAGTGAGACAATAACCGAAGAAGAAGCCCGGATGAAGTTTCTGCTTATACCTTTTATACAGGTAAATTCCCCCTAAGAATATAACAAGATAGGCAATAGCTTCATAGAGTTGTGCCGGGTGACGCGGCATCATGTCTTCTTTTACAAAGATAAAAGCCCAAGGAGCATCCGTAACCTTGCCGATGATCTCTGAATTCATCAGATTACCCAAACGGATGAAACAGGCGGCAATAGGAGTTGCAATGGCTATATTATCGAGTACGCGGATGAAGTTAAGCTTTGTTTTACGCACGTACAACCAAAGCGCAATCATCAACCCGATAGTTCCGCCGTGGCTGGCAAGCCCTTGATAACCTGTGAACTTCATTCCTTCGGGAGTGAACTTCACGGGGAGAATCATTTCGAGTGGATGGGCAAGAAAGTAATCGGGTTCATAGAATAGGCAATGTCCCAAACGTGCTCCTATCAGTATGCCGAAGAAACAATAAAAGAACAGTGGATCGAAGAGCTTCTCAGAAATCTTCTGGTCTTTATACAGGTATTTGACTACAAAATAAGCGAGTGCAAGCCCTGTGGCAAACATCAGTGAATAGAAACGTATGCTGATACCGAACAAAGTGAACATCACTTCGCCCGGATTCCATGTGATAAAGTTTAGGATAGTATTCATTACTTGGTTTGTTTAGTTGAACTTCCCGGCTACCATGCGATAGGTGGGGATGTCTATTCCCTTTTCTTCTGCAAGTTTAATCATGTTGAAAAGTAATCCGTTTATCTCGGATTCATGTCCTTTCCGGATGTCTTTCTGCATGGAAGCAGTGCTTTCGGGAGCCAGCTTGTCCAGAACTTTCAGGTTGTAAGTTACGGGATCTTCTTCGAAAACCACGCCCATTGTTTCTCCTATCTTTGCACTTTCGCGAGACAATCCTTTGAAAGTTTCGCGCTTTTCCCCTTCTGTTTGCAAAGCTCCCATGGGCACATCATAATAAGCTCCTGTGCAAGCCATTGCAGAGATGAAAGACCACTTCACGAATGTGTCGCGGTTGATGTCTTCCGAGATAGGGGCTTTGATGCCGGCATTCACCAAAACTTGTTGGATAGCTTCCAGCTTTTCACGTGAAACATTCTGCTGCGCACGTGCACCGAATACCAAGCGGAAGATAGTTCCCATCTGGGTTATCTCGCCCGGTGCGGAAACAAACCCTACGATGTAGATGCAACCGTCGATAACCGTCACTCCGGGCACTAACTTCTGTATTCTCGGCCCTGTTCCATATACGTTGAGGATGGGGAGAACGATGGTGCCTTCATGTGCGGCTTTCTTTATCAGATTTGCTATTTCTTCGTCTATGGAATAACCTTTTACGCAAACAAAGATAACGTCTGCCTTGTCTGAATATTCTTCGGCGGTAAAAGCTTTCATTGGAATGATGTGTTCGCCTTTGAGGTCTGATTTCAGCTTCAATCCGTTTTCACGAATAGCTTGCAGATGTGCTCCGCGGGCAATGCAGGTAACATCCTCTCCTGCAAGTGCAAGAAAGCCTGCGATGCTGCCGCCCACGCCTCCGGTTCCTATTATAAGATGCTTCATATTTCTTTAAACATTAAAACGGAAGTGCATGATGTCTCCGTCTTGCACTACGTATTCCTTTCCTTCCACGCCAAGCTTTCCGGCTTCCCTTACTGCGGCTTCGGAACCGTATTGGATAAAATCATTGTATTTGATAACCTCTGCACGGATAAAACCTTTCTCGAAATCGGTGTGGATAACCCCTGCACATTGCGGAGCTTTCCAGCCTTTTTGATAAGTCCATGCCCTTACTTCCATTTCGCCTGCGGTGAAATAAGTTTCAAGGTTCAGCAAGTTATAAGCGGCTTTGATGAGGCGAGTCACGCCCGATTCTGTCAAACCTATTTCGCCGAGGAACATTTCACGTTCCTCGTATGTCTCAAACTCTGCTATTTCCGATTCGATCTTTGCAGCTACAACTAGCAATTCTGCGCCTTCTTCTTTAATGGCTTCGCGAACCATTTCCACATACTGATTGCCATTCACGGCGCTCGCTTCGTCCACGTTGCACACATAAAGCACCGGTTTACTTGTCAGCAGAAACAGTTCTTTGGCAATCTTCTGCTCGTCTTTTGTTTCGAACTGCACGGTGCGGGCGGATTTGCCTTGCTCCAATGCTTCTTTATATTGTACAAGGACGTCATAAGTCTGCTTTGCCACCTTGTCGCCACCAGTCTGTGCTTGTTTCTGCACCTTTTGAATGCGGCTTTCAATCGTCTCAAGGTCTTTCAACTGAAGTTCGTAATCAATGATTTCCTTGTCGCGAACCGGGTTTACGCTGCCGTCCACATGAGTTACGTTATCGTCGTCAAAGCAACGGAGAACGTGCAGAATGGCGTCTGTCTCGCGGATGTTTGCAAGAAACTTGTTTCCCAAACCTTCCCCTTTGCTGGCACCTTTTACCAATCCGGCAATATCTACAATCTCAACCGTGGTAGGTACGATGCGCCCCGGATGCACCAATTCGGCAAGTTTGTTGAGGCGTTCATCGGGAACGGTAATTACTCCTACGTTTGGTTCTATTGTACAGAAAGGAAAGTTTGCAGCCTGTGCCTTAGCATTAGACAGGCAGTTGAAAAGTGTCGATTTACCCACATTAGGGAGTCCGACAATACCACATTGTAAGCTCATTCTTTTATATTAGTTTATTTTTATTCTGTTATTTGTTAAGTAATTAGCCCACAAAAGTACAAATTCTTCCGGGAGTTTCGCATTTCAACCGTCACTTTTATTGTTTCGTATGCGAATAACTACCCGTTTCTTAGGTATATATTAATGTATTAATCCTTATCATTTAATTGTTTCACTGTAGTGAAATGCTTATTCCACTGCAATGGAACAAGCGTTCCACTGCAGAGAAACATGCGTTCCACTGCAGTGGAATAGTTAGTTGATAAGGACGAACGGATTAGATAGTACTGTTTGGAGTGGTAATTACCCGGTATATTTCTGTCAGATGATATGCTGGAATGTATTAAGAAGCGCTATGCTTCATTTTTTTATTCATTATTATTTAGCATATTTTCTCTTTTATACATTTTTTTTGTTCCTTTGCACGGACAAATTTATTCACAAACCAAAATTAAAACGTTTTATGAAAAAGTTTATGCTTATTGCAATGGTTCTTTTAACCGTAGCTGCATTGGAAACACAAGCTCGTGGTATCCGAATTCCCGTAGGTGAGTATCAAAAGATTGAAAAGGTGGCAGAATTGCCTGACAGTACTTACTATCAGACTGAAGACGGTAAGTTTATTGATCTTGGTTATATGTACACAGTTTATGAGATCGCTTTCGTTCCTCTTTGGGAAGTGGGTGAACCTAGATTGGTAGGTTTTAACAGCGAAGACAAAGACACTTATTATGATTTGGATGACGAGTTGGTAGAAGTAATTAAGCAAGACCTAAAGGTTGAAGACCTGGATGGTTACAAGAAAATGCCTTTCTGGGATGCTTGGGGTGGTAAATTAATCGGTCTTGCTGTTATAGCTCTTATCATTTACGGTATCATCCCGTCTAAGAAGAAAAAAGATGAGGAAGAAGAGCCGGAAGAAGAAGAAAAGAAAGAAGAATAAGAACTGATTGATATGAAAAAAGGCTGTGTTCACAAGGAACACAGCCTTTTTTATTTGATAGGGTTCTTTATTTGGCTGTTTTGGCGAGTTGCCATGCCAATGGAGTTTGAGGCAGGTCATCTCCTCCCAACAGTTCCAATGCTTTCTTGTAACCTTCTGCATTCTTTGTTTTCAAGCTTACCGGATAGCGCACGCGGCTATACATGAACTTCACTGTACTTTCGTTGTAATTGTTTTCGTTGTAGAAGCTGGTCATGTATGTTAATGAGGTACTGTAGTACGGGTTCTCGATGAAAGGAAGTCCCGTGCGGCGGTAATCATTTGTTGCTTCGAGCGGTTGCCAAGGCATTTGTGCAATGTACTTCTGTGTCATAATCTTGGAAAGTGCATCGTCATTGCTGTGTGTCGCGCTGATTTCTTTGGCATATGTAGGATAATGGTATGTAAATGTTTCTTTTTTAGTGCCTTTACCCAGACCTTGATATACGTTGCGTTCCATCTCAATGCTTGCATCGGTGTTGTGATAATCAAAGCTTGCAGTTGTGCCTATGCGGTTAGGCTTCGTGCTTGACAGGTAATCGTTGGCAAATTCGCTTAAACCATGATAAGTAAAGCTGGATTTAACACCCTCTTCATACCAGTGTTTGGTAGTTCCTTCTGTAATCCAACCATACTCGCGAGCTTCTGCCAATAAGAAATAAGTTTCCCAGTCACCGAAGAATACACGTCTTTTGTCGAAGCGCCAGTTATTATTGATAGCCGGTGTGTAGCCGTATTCATCATTGCGGAATATGTTGCTGAGTGTAACGTAACCGCTGCCGCCCGGAGTGAATGAACAGAAAGTATATTGTGCGTTGAAGTCATAGTTCAAGCCTTTGGAGTTGGTTGAAGTAAAGTCATATTTGTAAGGCAATGCATCTATCAGGTCATAGTAGAAGTTCAAGTACTTGTGTCCGGGGATGTGATAGATTGCAAGGGTACGCGGATCTATCTTCTTTGGCAGACAGTCGTACAGGTATCCTGCTGTTTCTGTGTTTGTTTTGATAGGCAGACAACGTTCTTTGTTTTCTGTTTCCGAGTTTCCACTGTTTTCTCCTCTGTATTCTCCCATATATTCCATAGGATCTTTTGCATTACCGAGAGCTTCGGCAGGAAGTCCGTAGGCGGATGTTCCCGAGTTCTTTGCAATGTCTGTCAAATCAATGCCGCCGATACCGAAAGTAAGATTGGTTATGGTAGCGGTGAGGGACATATCAATGTAGTCAAGGTTGAAGACAGAGCCGGCTGGTCTGGTTGTGCTGATGGGTGCTTGTTTTACGGAAGCTATGTCGGCAGTGCTGCCAATCAAGTTATTGATGTTCTTTCCTGCTGCTGCCCATGCATCAATGAACCGGTTCTTTCCTACTTCACCTACATTGGAGAATCTCATGGCATAACGCAGACGCAGGGAGTTTCCATACTTCTTCCATTGGTTCATGTCTCCGTCATAGAAAGCGTCATAAGAGTTGTCTATGCTTGTTCCCGGATCGAGCTTTGATACTGCGTCTTTTAATTCGGAGTCTACAAATTCATACACTTCCTCTACGCTGTTGTATGGAACTACCTCTCCTTGGAATCCGTTGACAGGATAAGGGCCGAACATATCTGCGGCTTCTGCAAAAAGGTGCGCGCGCCAGATGCGTGCCATCTGCACATAGTTATTGGTTGCGGGATCTAATGAAGCAAGGTCTTCTTTTATACGTTCTTCTCCAATGAGGACGGCTTGTGTGGCATCGTATATCCACTGTGCCAGTTCTCTCCAATAGTCGCTCATGTAGTTATTGCTGTCGGCAAAGGTTTGCGGGCCTGCAGTGAAGCCGGGGCTGTAAAGAAAGCGTGATCCCCATCCCCATGTGCGATGGAAAATAATGTCACGGCTCCAGTCGCTCAATTGTGCATCATATACCGAGCTGTTGAATAATGCCTGCACCAACACCGTTTCCCGGTTTGCTGCATTCGGATCGATATTTACTTCTTCGAAATCGCTGCAAGCGCATAAGCATCCTGCAGTTAAAGCTATTATGGTTGATTTTAATCCAATATGTTTCATAGTCATTTGTTTTTTTAGAATCCTACAGTAAGGTTAAATGTAAACGAACGGGTAGTGGGAGCTGCGGAGAGTTCCAGACCAATGGCATTGGTTCCTGTTCCTGATACAGCTTCGGGATCAATGCCCGGCACTCCTGTGTGAATCAACCAAAGGTTGTTGGCTGTTACGGAGAGTTTCAGGTTTTGGATAGGAGTTTTACCGAGCAGCTTCTTCGGGAAAGTATATCCCAGATTAACCGTGCGGAGGCGTACGGAGCTTGCATCGTAAGTATTATATCCGGCAACACCGATGTTTCCGAATGCTACATGTTGTCTCCAATAAGTCTGTGCATCCACTTCTTTGTCGCTTACTACGTATCCTCCTTTGCCATCGGAGATTACACCGTCTACAACAAACTTGCGTGAACCGTCACCGTTTACGGTTTCTGCTGCCATACCGTTACTTTGGAGGTTGGCGCGTGTCATGGAGAATATTTTACCGCCTACACGTGCATCAATGAGGAAGTCAAGATTGATGCCTTTGTAGCTGAAGCTGTTGCTAAAACCTATCAAGCATTTAGGTTGTTGATTTCCCAAGTAGGTACTTGTGTTATCGGCACGTTGGGGATAACCGTTCGAGTCTAATTCCCATTTGCCGTAATAAGGGCTGGAAGGATCGTCCACGGTCTTTATGACGGAACCGTACATGTTGCCGTAAGGTTGCCCAACCTCTGCCACTACCGTTAATTCATCTATGGTAGCAATGTTATATTGGTCAACGCCTTCATACAATTCAACGATTTTGTTTTTGTTTTTGGAGAAGTTCAATGTGGCACTCCAGTTGAATCCTTTCGGGTTATCAATGATGTCGCCCGATACGGATAGTTCCACACCTGTGTTTTCAATGTTACCGGCATTAATCATTTTGCGTTGATAACCACTGGTTTCATCCATCGGAAGTTGCAGTAACTGGCGCGTCGCATTGGTTTTGTACCAAGCAAGGTCGAAACGTAAACGCCCGTTAAAGAAACGCATATCCAAACCGGCTTCCCATGATTTTACCAACTCGCTACGTACACTGTTATCGTATAGGATGGTAGAAGTGTAGGAATTTCCTTTGTCATTGGGCTTGGAAGTGGAAATAATCGGTACTCCCCAATAGTCCTTGTCTACAAGGAAGCTGTTGGTTAGCTGATAAGGGCTTAAGTCGTTACCCACTTCGGCAAATGAAGCGCGTCCTTTCAGGAATGAGAACCATTCGGGAAGTTTAAACAACTCGGAGAAGATGGCCGAGAAACTAACTGACGGATAGAAGTAAGAACGATTCACTTTGCTCATGGTGGAAGACCAGTCGTTGCGTGCTGTGAAGTCGAGGAATAAAGCACTGTTCCAACTGATTTGCGCCGAACCATAAAGAGAGTTCATTTTGCGACGGGTAAGTTGGCTTGTAATAGTCGGCTTTTCTTTACCGTTATTGATGGAGAACAGGTTAGGAATCAGTAAATCACCTGAAGAAGCATTGCTCTCAGATATATTTTGATTCATCAGATTGCCACCGAAAGTAAGGTTTCCGCTGAACTTCTTCCAAAGATTATCTTTCTGGGCAATGAACAGAAAGCTGTAATTGTTTTCCTGGAACTCTTTGGAGCCTTCTTCATAAATTCCGTTTTTAGGAGTAGCTTTACTTCCTGAATGCTTGCGGTGATACATCTTGGTGTTGTAATAGTCCGTACCTGCTTTTATTTCACCGGTCAGCCAATCTGTGAACTGATATTTCAATGAAACAAAGCCGATGAAACGGTTACGTGTATCGTTGTTCTGGTTGTTTTGTAAAGTCCAGTAAGGGTTATCCGACGGGGTTGTTCCTCCCTCATACCACACTTGCTCACCTTCTATAACACTTGGGTTGAATTGGCGGATGTCGATGGAACGCGGAGTATTCAATACAGTGGAATATGCATTGGATGAGTTGCTTCCTTGAATCGGACGATTGGTTACCTGACTGTTGATGTAATTGATTTTAGTATCCAATTTCCAACGGTCATTCTTACCCATGGTAGTTGTGGCACGGGTGGTGATAGACGTACGATTCATACCTGTTTCGGGAACTACGCTTGAGTTGCTCATGTGGTTGATGGAAGCATAAACCGAGGTCTTTTTGATTTGCTGTTGGAATGTCAAAGCCTCATTGTCTGTAATGCCGGTACGGAAGAAGTTTCCGATATTGTCATAAAGTTGAAGAGGTTTGTTTTCGCCGTTCCATTGGCTTTGTGGAGTAGTTCCGTCTATTCTGGGGCCCCATGATAAACTGCTGCTGGAACTAAACGCACCGTCGCTTCCTTGTCCGTATTGGTCTTGGAGCTTCGGAGTAATCAGCATATCTTCAATGGAGATTCCGGCTGAGAAAGTGATTCCTACTCCTTTTTGTTCCACACCAGATTTGGTGTTGATAAGGATAACACCGTTACCTGCACGTGAACCGTAAAGGGCGGCGGCAGATGCACCTTTCAGTACAGTAAGCGATTCAATATCATCGGGATTTATATCTTGCAGTCCGTTACCCATATCCATACCGGAGTTACCCCACATGTCGGTATTGCCGCTGGCTGTATTATCCATAGGTACACCATCAATAACGATAAGTGGCTGGTTATCGCCGGTAAGTGAGCTTTGCCCACGCAGGATAATTTTTGAGGAACCGCCTACACCACTGGCGCCTTTTACTACTTGCAAACCGGAAATCTTACCGGACAAGGCATTGGTGACGTTCATGTCACGGCTTTCCAATAGTTTCGAGCCTTTCAATTCCTGTAAGGCATATCCCAAAGCCTTTTCATTACGCTTGATACCCATAGCGGTGACAACGACTTCGTCTAAGTTTTGAGTATCTTCCTGTAATATAATCTTGAAATTGCCGGACTTAACGGGAATATCCTTTGTAATGTAACCGATATAAGAAATTTCTAAAATGGCATCATTGGGAACATTTAATGTAAAATTACCATCAATGTCTGTGATTGTTCCGTTGGCAGTTCCCTTTTGCAAGATATTGGCTCCGATAATAGCTTCGCCATTGGGATCTGTTACTGTTCCTTTAATTGATCGGGAAGGTTGTTGTTGCGCAATGCCTGTGATTGAGGCATCATTTGTAATTGTGAGATCGGTAGCCTCTGCAAAGCCGGTTATAGGCAATGAGCTTGCTACACATAGAGCAAAGACTTTTAGACCCTTTTGTAGGTAGGTAAAAGCGGTCAGTGTTTTGTTTTTCATACGCTTAGAATTTTAATAAAAAGGTTTCATAGTATCTATGGGGGTAGATAAGGTACAAAGCTAAATTTACACTCATTAATAATAATGAGTGTAAACTTAACAAATGTAATCAATTTATATTATAAGTGACAATTTCTATGAAATAATTTTAATCTTTCTAGTGTTAAAACTCTAAGAATATTTTATCATTTAGTGTTCCATTTAAATTAAAGTAGTTGCAATTATCTGTATAAATAGAATCAAGAATACCATTGCGATAGGATAAACGGTTGCATAAGCTACACTTGGAATATTACTGTCTATCATTGAATCGGCAGCCGCAAGCCCGGGAGTACTGGTCATACCTCCGGTAATGGTTCCCAATAAGTCGAGCATACTGATTTTTAGGATAAAATATCCAAAGATAACAGCTATAATCATTGGTACGAGAGTTATGGCAATACCTGCTCCAAACATTGTCCAACCGCTTTCCTCGAACGTGGAAACGAGATTGACTCCTGCGGATGTTCCTACTTCCGCAAGGAAAAGCAATAAACCGAGCTGGCGTAGCAACTGGTTTGCCGAGCCCGACATAGTCCACATGATAGGTCCTGTTTTACCGATTGCACTCAGAATAAGCGCAGTCATCAGGATACCTCCGGTTAATCCCGGGGAGAATGACATGGTATCTGTGAAAGAAATATTCAGCTTACCAAACAAAACACCCAGTACGATACCCATTGCGATAGGGAAGAAGTCTGTGTCTGTGAGTTGCTTTTCATTGTTTCCGAAATACTTTCCTAATGCCTGTACTCCTTCTTTTTCACCTACTACCATTAGTTTATCACCGAACTTCAGCGTTAATTCGGGATCCGGTGAAAGGTCTATACCACTTCGTCTTACGCGGGTAACTGTGCAGCCGAATACTCCTTGTAAGTTCAGCTCACCCAGTGTTTTGTTCACTGCTTCCTTGTTAGTGAGTAATAGAGACTCTATCTTTTGAGTGGTATCTAAAGGTAAATCACCTTCCACTTTTTCTCCTACAAGCATAACCAGTTGTTTCATGGAACCTTCGCTTCCTACGGCTTTAATGTAGTCGCCTTCGTGAAGAATTGTTTTGGCAGTGGGAATACAAGTATCATTATGATGCTTTACACGTGAGATAACTGCTCCGGTCATGTGGCGGATATTGAGTTGTGCCAACGTTTTACCGAAGATATTATGGTTGGTGATTTTAAATGTTCCGGTAGATATTGCAGGAAACTTTCCTCTGCGTTCGGCTTCTAGTTTGCGTGCCTCTTTTTCGAGGTCTATGCGCATGATTTTAGGTAGAAGTTTAACGAATAGAATAACTCCTATCACGCCAAACGGGTAAGCAATACCGTAGGCAATAGAAGCTAAGGAAGATTTGGTACTGTCGATAGCTACTGCAAGACCGGGCGTACTTGTCAATGATCCGGCAATCAGTCCCACAATGCTTGGAATGTCTATTCCCAAAGCGTATTTTAATCCGATAGCCGTGAGGCAAGCCGAACTGATGATGAGTAAAGTGATAAGGATCAGTACCTTTCCTTTAGTCCGGAAGGAGTCGAAAAATCCCGGTCCGGCTTGTATACCGATAGTGAAAATGAATAATACAAGTCCGAAGTTCCCCAGTTCTTTGGGGATAACTACTCCGAAATGTCCGAATAACAGGGCTATGAAGATTACGGCAGATACGTCCAAAGATAATCCTTTGAAACGTATTTTTCCGAGGATAAACCCTAAAGCCACAATTAAAAAGAGGGCAAAGTAAGATGATTGTAATAGGTTAGTTAGCATATTTATTAGGTTATTTGGGTTATCAATGTGCTTCCAGCCAATTCTTTCCCCAACCGCAGTCGGCTTTTAAGGGAACATGCATAAGGTAGGCTCTTTCCATTTCTTCAATGACAATTTGCTCTACATATTCTCTCTCTGCTGCGGGCACGCTGAAGTTCAATTCATCATGCACTTGCAGAATCATTTTTGCTTGTATGTTTTCTTTCTTGAACCGTTCGTAAATGCGGATCATTGCTACTTTGATAATATCGGCAGCACTTCCCTGAATAGGGGCGTTGATAGCATTTCGTTCGGCATATCCCCTTACGATTGCATTGCGTGAGTTAATATCGGCAAGATAGCGTTTGCGGTGGAAGATTGTTTCCACATATCCGTGCTCACGGGCTACCTGAATGCTTTTATCCATATATTCCTTTACTTTTGGATAGGTTTCAAAGTAGCCGTCTATCAATTCTTTGGCTTCACGGCGGTCTACGTTCATGCGTTCGGCAAGACCGAAAACAGAAATGCCGTAGATAATACCGAAGTTGGCAGTCTTTGCCTTGCTTCTTTGTTCGCGGGTAACGTCGTGTATGTCTATCTTATACACCTTTGCTGCCGTGGCTGCGTGAATATCATAGCCGGAAAGGAAAGCATCTATCATGTTCTTGTCTTCGCTCAGATGAGCCATGATACGCAGTTCTATCTGTGAATAGTCGGCAGAGAAGAACTCACAACCGTCATCCGGGATGAATGCTTTTCTTATTTCCTTGCCGTCCTCGTCGCGGATAGGGATGTTTTGCAGGTTCGGATTGCTTGAACTCAAGCGTCCTGTTGCCGTGACGGTTTGGTTGAATGATGTATGTATCTTGCCTGTTGCCGGATTTATCAGCTGGGGCAGAGCATCGATATAAGTACTCAGCAGTTTTTTTAATCCGCGATGTTCCAGTATCTTTTCTACTACCGGGTGTCTGCTGCGCAGGTTCTCCAATACTTCTTCCGAAGTGGAGTATTGCCCGGATTTGGTTTTCTTTGCTTTTTCATTAAGAAGAAGTTTGTCAAACAAGACTTCGCCTACTTGCTTGGGCGAGCTTATGTTGAACTCCATGCCGGCAAGCATATAGATTTCTTTTTCAATTTCATTCATTCTTGCCGTGAAGTGTTCCGATGATTGACGGAGTGCTTCTACATCCACACGCACACCATTACGCTCCATTGAAGCAAGAACCGGAACAAGAGGCATTTCTATTTCATAGAACAAGTCTTCAATTCCGTTTTTCTTCAATTCTTCTTCAAGAATATTTTTTAGTTTCAAAGTGACATCGGCGTCTTCGCATGCGTACTTATATACTTGTTCGGGTTTGAGGTCGCGCATATTACCTTGGTTCTTTCCCTTGCTGCCTATTAACTCCTCTATCTTGATAGTTTCATATTTCAGATAGATTTCGGCAAGGTAATCCATTCCATGTCTCAGTTCAGGTTGAAGAACGTAATGGGCAATCATTGTGTCGAACATTTTACCTTTAACCTCCACTCCATAATTTTGGAGCACGAGTATGTCGTACTTTATATTTTGCCCTACTTTGAGTGAATCTTCTTTTTCGAAGACCGGGCGGAACTCATTAACAATTTTTTGCGCTTCTTCTCTGTTGGCAGGTACGGGAACATAAAAAGCTTCATTTTCTTTGTAGCTGAAACTCATTCCCACTAACTCGGCTACGATTGGATCGGTTCCTGTGGTTTCTGTGTCTAAACTGAGAATTTCTGCTGTCTGTAATTTTTGAATTAAATCGCGCCTTTTGTCTTCTGTATCAATGAGTTGATAGTCGCAATTAATCGTTTCAAGACGTGCGAGATTTGAATATTTTTCTTCTTCCGGGGAGTTGGGCGCAAATTCTGCAAAGAGATCGCCTTGAGTCGGAGCAAAAACCGGTTGCTTTTTCTCCACTTTCAAAACTCGCTCCATTAATGTGCGGAATTCCATTTCTTCGAAAATTTTTCGTAGCTCTTCTTCGTTTGGTTCTTCCCGAACGAGTTCTTCCATTTTCAGTTCGATGGGCACGTCTATTTTTATGGTAGCAAGGAATTTGGAGAAAGTAATCATTTCCTTGTTAGTTTCCACTTTTGTTTTCAGAGCACCTTTTAACTGTTCGGTGTTGGCAAGAAGATTTTCGATACTTCCAAATTCGGCAATCAACTTTTGAGCAGTCTTTTCTCCCACACCGGGACAGCCCGGAATATTATCCGATGAGTCACCCATTAAACCGAGCATGTCGATTACTTGGGCGGGCGATTGAATATCGAACTTTGCTTTTACTTGTTCCACACCCATTACTTCAAACTCTTTGTCACCATATTTGGGGCGGTACATAAAAACATTATCCGTAACCAACTGACCGTAGTCTTTATCCGGAGTCATCATATAAGTGGTAATGCCCTGCTTGCCTGCTTGGGTTGCAAGGGTTCCTATCACATCATCGGCTTCATATCCCGCAACTTCGAGGATCGGAATGCGGTAGGCACGGATGATGTCCTTTATAATAGGTACGGAAAGACGGATTGCTTCGGGAGTTTCCTCGCGCTGTGCTTTGTATTGCTCAAAGGCTTCGTGGCGGAAGGTCGGTCCCGCAGGATCGAATGCCACACCGATGTGCGTGGGACTTTCCTTTTTCAGCACATCTTCGAGTGTATTTACGAAGCCGAGGATGGCCGAAGTATTGAATCCTTTGGAGTTGATTCTCGGATTTTTAATGAAGGCATAATATGCCCTATATATGAGTGCATAGGCATCTAATAGAAAAAGCTTATCCATTTTGACAGTATTTAATATGATTTTTGCTGGTAAAATTACGAAAAAATACCGTATTAACCGTTTTATTATTACTTTTGTGCTCTAATTGTATTTAGTATGGACAAGTTGTCGTTAATAAAAAATCCTATAGAACAAGAATTGGTAGATTTCAAAGAACTGTTTGATAGTTCATTAACCAATTCCAATCCTTTACTCAATGAAGTGCTGCTTCATTTGAAAAAGGGTAGGGGGAAGATGATGCGTCCTATCCTTGTCCTGCTCATGGCGAAGTTATTCGGCGAGGTAACCAAGTCTACTTTGCATGCGGCTGTTGCTTTGGAGTTGCTGCATACTGCAAGTTTAGTGCACGATGATGTAGTGGATGAAAGTACCAAGCGTCGCGGACAACTTTCGGCAAATGCTATTTACAATAATAAAATTGCCGTTCTTGTAGGCGATTATATTCTTGCGACCTGTCTGGTTCAGGCAAATCTTTCTGCCGATAGTGATATAGTAGGGGTAGTAGCCCATTTGGGACAAGACCTTTCCGAGGGAGAAGTTCTTCAGTTATCCAATGTAAGCAATTCAGAGATTTCCGAGGAAGTATATTTTGATGTGATTCGCAAAAAGACGGCTGCTCTCTTTGCTGCCTGCACCAAAGCGGCGGCTATTTCTGTAAAAACATCGGCGGAACAAACTGAAAAAGCCCGTTTATTCGGTGAATACATTGGTATCTGTTTCCAGATTAAAGATGATATTTTCGATTATTACGATAGCAAAGAACTGGGTAAACCTACCGGAAATGATATGCTTGAAGGCAAACTTACCCTTCCGGCTATCTATGTGCTTACCTCAAAGCAATGTGAAGAAGCCAATAATTGGGCTGCACGTGTGAAAACAGGTGAGGCTACACAAGAAGAAATAGCCCTTTTAATTGAATATACCAAGCAGAATGGCGGTATTGATTATGCCAAGAAAGTGATGTTGGATTATAAGCAAAAAGCTTGTGACTTAATTGCCTATGTGGATAATGCCGACTTGAAAACTGCCCTTTCCGCCTATGTGGAATATGTGGTAGACCGGGTGAAATAATCCTTTTATATTAGTAGTTTAAGGGTATCTGTACTTATAGTTAAGGTACTTTCTCCTTTCGTTTTCTGAAATTGGGGTAGGGCTTTCTTATATTTAGTGTAGAGGTAAATAAAATAAGGCCTACACTCTATATGTGATAGGTGTAGACCTTTTTATGAAAATGTACCGGGTAATTACCTTAACTTATGGGACGAATTACCTTAATCTATTCGGTATTTGAGCTTAATGCTGCCTATAGGTCAGAAAAACTTCACTTCTTTTCCTAAAATGTCCGATAGCAACAGGTTGGCAAGGCGGCTTGTGCCCAAGCGGAATAATTCGTTATTAAGCCATTCTTTGCCAAGAATCTCTTTCACGATGGTGTAATAAACCAAAGCATCTTGCACGGTGTTCAATCCGCCTGCCGGTTTGAAACCTACTTTGATGCCGGTTTGGTCGTAGTATTCCTTAATGGCTTCGCACATCACGTATGCTGCTTCCGGCGTTGCTGCGGGTTGTTGTTTTCCCGTAGATGTCTTGATGAAATCTGCTCCCGAATACATGGATAGGATAGAGGCTTTCTTGATGTTCGAAGCACTTCCCAAAGCTCCTGTTTCAAGGATCACTTTCATGTGGTTCTCCTTGCAGGTATCTTTCAGCTCTTGTATCTCGTCGCACATCGTTTCATAATCCCCACTCAGGAACTCTCCAACGGAAATGACTATGTCTATTTCATTGGCACCTTCCATGATAGCCATTGCCGTTTCGGCTATTTTTACCTCGATAAAGGTCTGTGATGAGGGGAAACCTGCCGATACGGCTGCTATGTTTACGCTTTCAACTTCCAGTGTGTCATGTACGACTCCTGCCATGTTCGGGTAAACACAAATAGCGGCTACATTATCTAAATCGGGGTATTCTTCTTCAAACTTATTCACCTTTTCAGTGAAACGCATGATGTGTTCCACGCTATCGGTGGTATTCAAACTGGTGAGGTCTATGCAGTGGAAAAGGAGTTTCTTAACTTCTTCCGTGTCGTTTTCGGCAACTTTTTCGGCTATGATTGCGGCTACTTTTGCCTTTACCTCCTCATCGTTAAGATTCGTATTATACTTGCCCAATGCAATTTCATACTTACTTTTTTCCTCTTCATGAGTATGCTCATGGTGATGTTCATGATTTTCCATCTTCTTTGAGTTTAGGATTGTTTATATGTCTTTCTTTATCTCTTGCTGTTTTCTTTTCAAGATTGCGGCGGAATGCTTCGGTAAGGTCTACACCCGTCTGGTTTGCCAGGCAGAGGAGTACCCAAAGCACGTCTGTCATTTCATCGGCAAGGTTGCATTCCTCGCCTTTCTTGAATGATTGGTCGCCGTATTTACGGGCAATTACACGTGCCAGTTCGCCTACTTCTTCGGTAAGGATAGCCATGTTGGTGAGTTCGCTGAAATAGCGTACACCATAAGTCTTTATCCATTTATCTACTTCTTTCTGTGCTTCTTCGAGTGTCATTATTCTTTCATTTTAGTGTCCATCCATATAGTAACAGGGCCGTTGTTTAAAAGTTCAACTTTCATGTCGGCTCCAAACTCTCCCGTTTTCACTTCTTTGCCCAAAGCAATGCTTAGTTCACGGCAGAAGTTCTCGTAAAGAGGAATGGAAATATCAGGTTTGGCTGCTTTGATGTATGATGGCCGGTTGCCTTTCTTGGTAGACGCGTGCAGGGTGAACTGGCTCACTACCAATATATCCCCTCCTGCATCGAGGATAGATTTATTCATAACCCCGTTCTCATCGTCAAATATCCGCAGGTTTACTATCTTTTTGCATAGCCAGTCCACGTCTTCTTGTCCGTCGGCTTCTTCAATACCTACAAGTATCATCATGCCTTCTTTTATGGCCGATTTGCATGTTCCGTCTATTGTAACAGAGGCGTGGCTGACGCGCTGTATAAGTACTCTCATTGTTCTTTTGTTCTCTTTTGTTTGATGCTGAATCACAAAGTTAATAATAAAACCCTATTTGTTACAGGTTTTCTTTTATAATTTTAGCTTTAGCTTCGCCCACTATGGCGGTTATTTCTTCCAAAGAAGCCTCTTTGAGGCGCTTCACGCTCTTAAACTCTTTCAATAAAGTGGTCTTGGTCTTTTCGCCGATTCCTTTTATTTCATCGAGTGCAGACTTGGTTTGGCTCTTGCTTCTCTTGTCTCTGTGGAAAGTAATGGCAAAGCGGTGTACTTCGTTTTGTATCTGTTCCAACAAGTGAAAGAGAGGGGTGTTTTGCTTCAAACCGATAGTTTGGGGCGGGAAACCGAACAGCAGTTCAGATGTGCGGTGTTTACGGTCTTTGGCAAGTCCGGCAATAGGAATGTTTAAATGCAACTCGTCTTCTACCACTTCGCGCACCACTTCCATTTGTCCCTTTCCACCGTCGGTGATGATAAGGTCGGGCAGGGGAGCTTGCTCGTCTATGGCTCTTTGGTAGCGCCTTCTCACCACTTCTTTCATGGATGCATAATCATCGGGGCCTTCCACCGTTTTGATATTGTATTTGCGGTAGTCTTTCTTCGATGGTTTTGCTTTTTTGAACACAACACAGGCGGCAACTGCATCAGAACCTTGTATGTTGGAGTTATCGAAACATTCTATGTGGTTCGGCATTTTGTCGAGGTGCAGTTCTTTTTGTATCTCTTTCATCAGTCGCACGCTTCGTTGCTCCGGATTGAGCTTTTCGGCTTGTTTCAATCGGTCTACTTTGTACTGCTTTACGTTTAAAAGGGATAATTCAAGTAGTTTCTTCTTATCTCCGCGCTGGGGAACGGTGAAAACAACGTCTTTTAATTCTATATCCAGTTCAAAAGGCACGATAATCTCTTTGGAAAGGCTTTTATACCGTTCGCGCATTTCGACAATACCTAATGAAAGCAATTCTTCTTTCGTTTCGTTTAACCGCTTTTTATACTCGAAAGTAAATGCTTGGTTGATGCATCCGTTAGTGATATGCAGATAATTGATATAAGCAGAGTTTTCATCGTCTGCAATGGAAAATACGTCTATGTTGTGAAGGATGTTGCTTACCACTTCGGACTTCGCGCGATAGTTTTCTATCAAATCATACTTTTGCTTTATCTTCTGTGCTTCTTCAAACTTCAACTCCGCGGCAAGTTCCTGCATTTGTTGCAGCAACGCTTTGCTCACTTCCTGAGTATTTCCTTTAAGGATTTCTTTCACCTGTGTGATGTTCTTCATGTAGTCTTCCTGCGATTGCAATCCGATGCAAGGTCCTGCACAGTTCTTTATGTGGTATTCCAGACAAACATTAAACTTTCCCGCACTGATATTTTCCGGTGAAAGGTTTAAATGGCAGGTGCGGATAGGGTAGAGTTGCTTTATCAGTTCCAATAAACCATTCATGGACGGGTAATGGCTGTACGGACCAAAGTAAGAAGAACCGTTGCGGATGATTCGTCTTGTTTTGAATACTCTGGGAAAGTATTCGTTCTGCACGCAGATAGACGGATAGGTTTTATCGTCTTTCAGCAGCACATTGTAACGGGGCTTGTATTTCTTTATCAGATTGTTTTCTAGCAGCAAAGCATCTTCTTCGGAGTTTACCACAATGTAGCGTATATCCGCAATTTTGCTGACGAGTATTCTTGTCTTTCCCGGTTCGTGCTCCCTGTTGAAATAGGAAGATACCCTGCGTTTCAGGTTCTTCGCCTTTCCTACATATATAATAACTCCCTCGGAATTCAGATATTGATAAATACCGGGGCTTTCGGGAAGATTGAGAACAATTCCCTTTACATACTCACTGGCTCTTATTTCCTTGGATTCCATACGTGCTAATACCTTTAGAAAAATAAGGGCGGAGCAGAGCCCCGCCCCTACATATAAATAATAAGTTTACAAACTCATCACTGCTTCAACGTTAGCATCCTTATCGAATACTGCACGTCCGTTCAAACCCTCCAGTTCTATGATAAAGTTTACATAGATAGCTTTCGGGTTGAATCTCTTAACAAGTTTATAAGCAGCTTCCATTGTTCCTCCTGTGGCAAGAAGATCGTCGTGAAGCAAAACTATATCTCCCTCACTCAATGCATCCTTATGTATCTGGATAGTATCGGTTCCGTATTCTTTGTCGTAGGTTTCTTCAATCACATCGCAAGGAAGTTTTCCCGGTTTGCGGATAGGCACGAAACCTGCTCCGAGTCTGGTTGCCATGATAGGCCCCATAATGAAACCTCTCGATTCAATCCCTACCACTTTGGTGATGCCTTTGTCTTTATACATTTCATAAAGTGTGTCCGAAAGTTCCTGCAAGCACTCTGCATCTTTAAAGAGGGTGGTAACGTCTTTGAACTGCACTCCCGGAATAGGAAAATCGGGAATGTTTCTAATGCTCTTAATAAGCTTTTCTTTACTCATAATCAGTTATTTAATTTCTTTATCTAAATCTTTTGTTTCACGTGAAACGTAACCATATTATCTTCCCGAAAGCACGAGCAAAACATTTATATCGCTCGGTGAAACGCCCGGAATTCTACTTGCTTGCGCAATGGTGTCGGGATCAATCTTGATGAGCTTCTGTCTTGCTTCGGTAGATAGTGATTGAAGGTTTGCATAATCAAACTTACCTTTTATCTTGATAGCTTCCAGTCGTTGCAGTTTGTCGGCAATCATTCGTTCACGGTCAATGTAACCTTGATACTTAATTAATATTTCTGCCGCTTCTATCGTTTCTTCTTTCCTTTCGGTAACTTTGTCGAGTTCACGTTTGAATGCAGGGATATGTTCCGAAATGTTCTCTATTGTAATTTGCGGACGGTTCAATATATCAATCAGTTTGCATCCATGTCTTAAAGCAGCAGTTCCCAAAGACTCTAACGTATCATTGATTAATGCCGCTTTAATCGAATAATTCTTGGTGAAGTCTACAATGCGGTTCACTGCTTCGCGCTTCTTTGTGAGCAACGCATAGCGGTCTTCTTTTGCCAACCCTATCCGGTAAGACTTTTCGGTGAGCCTCATATCCGCATCATCCATGCGGAGAAGAATACGGTATTCGGCACGGGAAGTAAACATGCGGTAGGGCTCGTCTACTCCTTTTGTTACCAAGTCATCGATTAAAACTCCTATGTAGGCTTCGTCTCTTCCAAGTACAAACGGCTCTCCTCCGTTGCAATTAATGTGTGCATTGATTCCCGCAATGAGTCCCTGTCCTCCGGCTTCCTCATATCCTGTGGTTCCGTTTACCTGTCCGGCAAAGAACAGGTTTTTGATAATCTTCGATTCCAACGAATGTTTCAGTTGGGTAGGATCAAAGTAGTCATACTCGATAGCATAGCCGGGACGGTAGATTACCAGATCTTTGAATGCGGGAACTTTCTTCAATGCCGCAATTTGTATATCCATAGGAAGCGATGAAGAGAATCCGTTCAGGTAAAGTTCGTTGGTGGTTTCTCCTTCCGGTTCGAGGAACAACTGGTGCTGTTCTTTGTCGGGGAAAGTCACTATCTTGGTTTCTATGCTCGGACAATAACGCGGGCCTATACTCTGAATCTGTCCGTTGAAAAGGGGAGAATCCGGCAAGCCGTTGCGAAGTATGCTGTGCACTTCTTCGTTTGTGTAACAAGTCCAGCATTGCAACTGTTTGAGGTGGCGCACACTGGTGTCCATGAATGAGAACTTATGGAAATCGTTTTCGCCATCCTGTGTGTCCATCAGGTTGAAGTTTACGCTTCGCTTGTCTATACGGACGGGAGTTCCTGTTTTCATTCTGTCATAGGTAATCCCGTGTTGTGCGATGGATTCGGTTAAAAGATAAGATGCAGGTTCCGCCATTCTTCCGCCCGGAAGTTTGGTTCTGCCCACATGCATTAACCCGTTAAGGAATGTGCCTGCTGTGATAACCACGGCTTTGGCGCGGAAGGTTACTCCCCAAAGAGTAGTGAGTCCAACCACCTCACCGTTTTCAACGAGAATTTCTTTTACCGTGTCTTGCCAGATGTGCAGGTTGGGAATGTTTTCCAGAATCTCTCGCCAAGCCCAGATAAACTTGTTGCGGTCACATTGGGCGCGGGGGCTCCACATGGCGGGGCCTTTGGAACGGTTTAATATGCGGAATTGAATAGCTGTCCGGTCTGTCACCAATCCCATGTAGCCACCGAGTGCATCTATTTCGCGAACAATTTGTCCTTTTGCGATGCCTCCCACGGCAGGGTTACAGCTCATTTGTCCTATCTTGTTCATGTCCATTGTGATGAGACATGTCTTAGAACCTAAGTTTGCGGCAGCCGCAGCCGCTTCACAGCCTGCGTGTCCTGCACCGATAACAATTACATCGTACTTAAACTCCATTGATTCAATTTGTTTTAACGGCGCAAATTTACGAAAAAAATCAAGCTTATTCCAGTCTGTTAATACTTTCTGTGTAGTTTTCGCGTTGTTTAATTCAATATTAACCATAGAGACAGACCGATGATAACGGCAATGCCAAATATTACCAACGTTGCCCGCAAGCGATATTTTTGTTCTTGTTCTTCCCTCTCTTTGGTGTGTAGCATAATTTCCGCTTGCTCTTCGGCGGTGATGTCGGGAAGGGATGATTTATAGTTTTGGGCAGCATCCTTTGACCGTTCGCGAATCCGTTTCAGTGCTTTACGATCTTCTTTGTTCCTTCGTATCATGTCGAATACAAATCCTGCAAAACTCATAGGCGTAACGTTTTTGTGGGTTATTATTCTGCGGAGGATAAAGATACATCATATTTTGCGGGTTATCATCATTAAATTATCTTTTCTCTTGTTCGTTAAAGGTTTTTATAGGCAATGTTAAGCAGATTACTAAAGATGATTAGAGTGATTCGATAGCTTATGTTAGTAACTTGACAGTTGTCAATTAATAACTTGACAGCTGTCAAGTTAATACTTGACTACTGTCAATTATATACTTTACAACTGTCAAGTTATTTAAGTGATAAGATAAAAGGGGTTAATTATGGGTATAAAAAGGCTTAGTAACAGGCATGAACGGGCTTAACGTGGAGGATGTTTTAAAACACTTTCATTTCATATGAAAGCAATGAATGCAGATGAAAGCAGTTTTTGGGGCTCTGCTTTCATCTGCATTCCCTTGCACGAAGTGGTTTCAGGGAAGGCTGAAAGCGATGAAAGGGGAATTGCAACTTGTTTCCGGATTGCGGGATTATCTCATGGCGAGAGCCTTGTTTTCGGCTGCTTCCATAATCTCGCGTTCGCCGGGGCCTTTGTCGTTGATGCCGCAAAGGTGGAGAATGCCGTGAATGATCGTGCGGTGCAGTTCGTCCTCATAAGTGGCGTTGAACTGTTCGGCATTTGTTTTTACCGTGTCGAGACTGATAAACAAATCACCGGACAGGAGGTTGCCTTCGCAATAGTCGAAAGTGATGATGTCCGTGTAATAATCATGTTGCAGGTATTGACGGTTCACTTCCAGTATCTTCTCGTCCGAGCAGAAAATATAGGCGATTTCACCGACCTTTTTACCATAACTTGCCGCTACGGATTTAATCCATGCGGTAGTTTCTCTTTTCTTGATGGCGGGCATCTTTACCCCGTCTGTCTGATAACTTACTGCCATATCTTAATTAATGAAAGAATAAATAACAAATGAAAATAGCTGCGATAACACCTGCGAAGTCGGCAATCAATCCGCACGTCACGGCATACCGGGTATTCTTGACTCCCACGCTGCCGAAGTAAACGGCAAGTATGTAGAAAGTAGTGTCCGTTGCTCCTTGGAATACGCTTGCAAGCCGTCCCACAAACGAATCCGCTCCGTAGGTAGTCATGGCATCCACCATTAACCCGCGTGCGCCGCTTCCGCTCAGAGGTTTCATCAGTGCGGTGGGGAGTGCATCGACAAAATCGGTATTTGCTCCGCAAAGTGCCACCACGTAGGCAATGCCGTCTATAATGAACTGCATGGCTCCCGATGCACGGAACACCGCAATGGCTACAAGGATGGCAACCAGATAGGGAATGATGCGCACGGCTGTGCCGAAACCCTCTTTTGCTCCTTCTACAAAGGAGTCATATACATTTATTTTCTTCCTCATCCCTGCCACAATGAAACAGATGATGACCGAAAAGAGGAATATGTTGGCGAACAGGGTGGAATAGAGGTCTATATCCTCCCGTGGGAGTGTGCTGAAGAAAAAGATAATCATTCCGATAAAGGCGCTGATAGCTCCCAGAAAGAGGAATATGGTTTTATTGAAAAGGTTTATCTTCTGGTACAGGCTCACTGCTATCACCCCTGCCAGTGTGGAGAAGAAAGTGGAGAGCATAATCGGGATAAATATGTCTGTGGGCTGCGCTGCTCCAAGCTGGGCGCGATACACCATGATGCTGATAGGGATAAGGGTAAGCCCGGACGTGTTGAGTACGAGGAACATAATCATGGGGTTGCTTGCCGTGTCTTTACCGCCGTTCAGTTCCTGAAGTTCTTTCATGGCTTTCAGCCCCATAGGGGTGGCTGCATTGTCCAGTCCCAGCATGTTTGCCGAAAGGTTCATAAAGATGGAGCCGGCTGCGGGGTGTCCTTTGGGTATGTCGGGAAAGAATTTGCAGAATATCGGGCTCAGCCAGCGTGAAAGGGTGGCTATCAACCCTCCGTTTTCTCCTATCTTCATTATTCCCAGCCAAAGGGAGAGTACACCTGTGAGCCCGAGGGAAATCTTGAATGCGGTTTCGGACGAACTGAAAGTGGCGTTCATTATTTCCGAGAATACCTGCGTGTCGCCAAAGAATACCAGTTTTATCAGCGCAACAACGAAAGCAAGCACAAAGAAGGCAATCCAGATGTAGTTTAAAACCATAAACAGATATTTAGATGATAGTTTGCACAAAAGTAGGAATATTTTAATCTTTTCGTGCCGCTTTTATAGTGGAAATCAACAAAAAGAGTTATTTTTGTTCATCCGGGCGGAGAAATGCCCGGTGTTAGTACGCGTTATATAGCTGTTCATCCTGAGAAAATTGACCCTTTCCACCAAACGAGCAATATAGAACGCTTCACCTGATATTGTCTAAATGTTGGGTGCGAGCTTCTTATTTTCGTTTGGTGGGTCGGTCAATACCTCTCGGGTGAAATAAGTCTTGTCTCGCACCTTCTTTATTTATAAAGGGGGAAACTTAATCCATAATTAAGAATGAAACATTCTCCCGTCCTTCCTTTTTTACTTTTTAACTCTCTCCCTCCTCCGGCGACGGTTTTCCTTATGTGTATATTATCCGATAGCAGTTAAGCAATTAATTATAGTTTGAAAGAATAGTTATGTTACAAATAATATTTACTGTGAAATGCAGGTAAACAACGAATGAATGTTTGTAAAATGCCTATAAACATTTAAGAAATAGGAATTAGTCTTACTTCTTAAAATATACTTTCCTGTTTCTTAAAAACCTACATATTGGCATTGTGTATCTCTTGAATGATTCATACTTTCGCCATGAAAACAAATGAACACGCAACGCGAATTAATAAAATGAATGATTTTATGCGGGACATATTCAAAACCTTTGGTGAGCAGCTCGGCCTTTTTAAAAAAGAAATGCCGGGTTTGGAAAGGGTGGATGCTCCTGCACAGGAAATCAATAGGGATGAAGCGGTGTGTGATGACGGGAAATCATTTATTTATGAACGTGCTCTTTATAATCTGGATATTAAGAAGGTGTATTTGGATCCCACCTTGTCGCTGATTAAGTTCAGTTCCATAGTGGGCACGAATACCACTTATTTATCTAACACGATAAACAGGAATTTCGGGTGCAACTTCAAAACCCTGATTAACAAGTATCGTGTGGAAGCTTGTAAAGTGATGCTCGGAATGAAGGAACTGTCTGTGAAAGACGTGGCGTGCCGGAGCGGGTTTTCGTCTGTCAGTGCGTTCTATGCTTCTTTTAAAAAGGCGACCGGGGTATCTCCCGTGGTGTATCGCACTTTGGTGCTTCACAAAGAGATAGGTTCCGGGTAGCGGATAAAGGAAAAGAGAAGACTTAAGACATAACTATAATTTCAATTTTATTAATTAATTCATTTAAAAGTATGAACAAAAGGTTTATTAGAGTAGTCTTGTTTGGAGCTTTAGCTTTTGCTTCGACAAGTACATTTGTCGGTTGTAGTGATTATGATGAAGACATCGACAACCTGCAACAGCAGATCAATACCAACAAAGATGCTATTGCAAAGCTTCAGGACTTGGTAGGTGCAGGAAAATGGGTAACTAAGGTTGAGGGCATCGAAGGTGGCATCAAGGTGACCATGAACGATGGCAGCACTACCGAAATTAAGAGCATCGGCAAGGATGGTGCCGACGGTATTAACGGAGTAGACGGTAAAGACGGTTCCGTAGTTGAAATCAGAGACGGATATTGGTACATCGACGGTGTAAACCAAAACATCAAAGCCAAAGGCGATAAGGGTGATAAGGGAGAAACCGGAGATAAAGGTGAAACCGGAGCAGCCGGAGACAAGGGTGAAACAGGTGCAGCCGGAGATAAAGGTGACAAAGGCGAAACCGGAGCAGCAGGTGCCGACGGACATGACGTGAAAGTAGGCGCTAACGGCAAACTTCAGGTTTGGGATGCAACAGAAGGCAAGTATGTGGATACTGCATTTGAAGCATCGGGTGCGTTTGTAGTGAAAGACGGTAACTACTGGAACCTTAACATTCTGAATAAGGATACCAACCAATACGAAACCATTAAGTTGCCTGCCACTGAAATTCAGGGTGTTACAGGCTTGACAATAATGGGTGATCTTGATCCGCTTACATTTAAATATAATGCAGTGACGACTAATGCAGCAACTGCTGCTGAATGGAAAGGTCCTAAAGGTGCTCCTGTAGAAAATCAGGTATTGTTTGCAGACCTTAAACCTATTATTATTCAGGTTACTCCTTATAATTTTGACCTGACCACTGCAAAACCGCAGATTGTCAATTCACTCGGAGAAGAAGCTCCTTTCACTATTGACGTGAAACCTTATGTTTCCGATCAGCCATTGACAAGAGCAGCTTCTGCAAACGGTTTGTGGGAAATCACCATTACAGGTTTGAAAGAAGGTATCAGCAAAGCAGATTTTGAAAAGGCTTTGAAAGCTTCTGCTAATCCTATTAAGTTCGCTTTGAAATCCGGTGAGTTCTTGGGTACTTATGGTGATATTTCATTTGATGGAACAGAGGGTAGTGAACAAGCTGCTGCTAAAGCTGATGTGAAATATAACGGTGCAGCCGTAGATAGCGATGTTCCTACCGGGAAAGAAGTAACTTTGAGCATTGAAGGTAATGCAGCGGGAGTTTATGATTCATATTTAACTGTTACTGCTTCTTCTGAAGTTGCTGCAAAAGAATATGGAATCGTACCAAAAGGCATGAGCTTCACTGCAAATGAAAAGGCTGCAGGACAGACAGTAACATTTACTTTGCATCAGTTGCTTAATAATGGTAGTATTAATGAAAGTGTAACTGACTTAGCTGTTACCTTCGCTGCCGGCACAGTCACTCCTGATGCTCCTATCTCAATTGATTATGTGGTAACGGATGTAGCTGCAAATCAAGGTGCTGTTGTTAACTTTGGCACAGCATTGACAAGCATTAGTGCTGAGACTGTGGCTATTGCTGAAACAATAGAGTGGGAATTTAAGAAAGCAGACGGCACTACAGATGCAGGTACTGAATGTCCTTTTGGAACTCCTACAGCTTCAAGTGATTATCTAAATGCACAGAATAGCGTTGCTGATTTATCAAGTAATACAAATATCCGAAGCAATATCAAAACAGTAGTAAAAACTACTCTTCCTAAAGCTAATTATGCAACTACTGCCAAACCGGGAAAATACATCGCAAACTTTATCATTAAAGATGCAAAACATAACCAACTTAAAGTAGTTCCTGTTGAGATTAATGTAACATTGCCTAGTGCAGATGCTATTGTAACAAGAAAAGCTGCTTTCTTTAATGGTGATGTATTAACTGCACGTCTTAATAAAGAGGGGGCAAAAACTGGTGAAAATTATGAGTTTGATATAAATAATATTTATACTTTAGGTACAGATGTAGATGCTGCAAACTTTATTGTAGAAGATTTAACGAATACAACTTCCGCAGTTGTTACTTATGACAGTCCTGACTTGAAAACTACAGCTGGTAAATTCTGGAATGCAGAGGGTTACATTCCTGCAAATGTACAGTTCAGTTATAAAGTAGCAGGTAATTCAAACTTTACCGTAAAGCTTCCTCAATTTGTAGCTAACTTTATAAGTGCATTAGACGGCGGCGCATTGAGTAAAACTAAAATTTATGCTCCACAGGTAGGAGAGAAAGTAACAGAAGCACTTACACTTAGTATTGTTGATGGTACTGCACCGCTTACCTTGAATACTTCTATTACAAATACTTATGTAAAGTCATATGCTGCTAAAAGTGTTAATGGATATTGCACTGTAGCAGTAACTTCTTCTGGTCTTGAGGTTACACCTAAAGCACATGGACAGATTACAGAAGATAAGATTATTCTTTCTCTAACTGACCAAAATGATGTAGTAACAAATTATGAGTTGACTGTATATTTTACAAATGCACCGGCATAATTAATTTTTTCATTCCTAGCTGAAATTAGAGAGCATCATCATGGTGCTCTCTTCTTTTTTCAATCTATATATTAACATACACACTATGAAACTAGTAGCTTACTTACATCATTTATTTACCGGCAATCAAAGCTGCGTGGCTGTCCCCACTCCTTATTTAAGGAATAAGCGCACCGTTCCTTTGTCCGCCCTGCAACGTGCCGCCCTGCTTCCGGGACTTATCAACGGAGAAAACAAAGGGGCTTATTGCAACTCGCTACAAACAGGACTGAACCCCGCACAACTAAGGGAGTGCCTTGACGATAACCCGCTGCACTGGCAGATAGAAGGATCTACCGCAGCGCATGGCGTGCTCAACTTCCTGCTCGATGAAGGAGAACGCACCGCCTATGAAGTGCTGCAACCCTTGTTGCTTACCATGAAAAACAAGCAAGACCGGGAAAAGTACATAGAAGATAACTTTTATTTCACCGAGATTGCCCTCTATTATGCCGGAAACCTTTCGGATAATCTGGAGATACTGCGGGAAAACACTATCCTTTCCCTCACTTCCGCCGATTTGAAAAAAGGCGCTCTTGCATGGGATATGGCATTGATGGTATTTATAGCCCGTCTTACCTTTGATGTGGGTTATCTCACCGAACAAGAAGCATGGGGATATATCGAAACAGCCTATCAACGGTGCAAAACCGGATTTGATTCGTGGCAGGAAGCTGCCAAAAGTTATCTGATAGGAGAAGCCATGCACACGGATAATCCCCTTACATTTCTGTGCAGCACACAAAAGGTATGTGCAGCGCTCACCGATGCGGAAAGCCCGTGGATGGAAGTTCCGTTAAACTTTTAGCCGGATACCTCCTTTTACCAACAACCCGGTAGTCTGTACAATGATTAAAGAAAATACAAGTGATTTAATCAGTCCGGGGATACCGGCTCCGAGGAATGCCGGATAATTCCAACCTAACAATCCCTGCACGTTATACCAGATGTAGGGAATGAGATAGCACGTCAGTGTAGCCGTCCCCGCAGGTTTAATGAGGGTAAACCAATCTGTCTTTCCCTTTATGTCCGTCAGCCAGTAAACCAATCCGAATAACGGGAAGAAGAGTGCCGTGCATGCAAATAACCAACTTGGAGTTGCCTGTATCTTGGATATGATCCAATAGTTGTGGGTGGCAAGGAAAGCAATGAACATAACTACCCCTATGCCGCATAAAAGAATAATGAAGTTGCGCGGTTGCTTTGCTGCCGTGTAATGGCTCAACAGCACGGAAGTAAATACTCCCGATACCCCCAATGCGTGCAAGGTCATGTCACTTGGGATGAAAGGCAGGGAGAAAGTTCCCGCATGTGTCCCCACTGCCAACGTCAGAAAGAGAAGCCATGCCGTGCAGATATAGGAAAGGTTGCGTCGTGTAATAAGGTAGGTTACCGCCGATACCAGATAAGTCCACCCGATTAATCCGAGTATTCCCCACCATTGAGGGCCGAAAGCCGCCCCGTCCATACCTTTATAGATAAGGAAAAGAAAAACAAGAATGGCTGCACCTGCTGTTCTGGCGGACAGGAAGATATATTTCTTCGGCTTGTCTGCTTTGGGATATACGTTCCAGATGAGGAAAAAAGCCAAGATTAAAAGCAGGTTGAACCAGTTGCCGGAGATCGGCATGCTTGCCCCGTCCATGTTTTCCGTATTAACGAGGAATACCCCCATTACCAGCAATGCAATGGTGCGTTCGGCTATGTGGCGCAACACTTGTAACAAGGAGTCTCCCTTTTCAAACCTTTTTTCAATGGCAAAAGGTATGGATATTCCCATAGCGAAAAGGAATCCGGGAAAGATGAGGTCGGAGAAGCCGAGCATGTCTTCAGTGGATGCGGCATGTCTTAACCAATGGGGAATTTCGCGTAAGCCGGGAATGTCGTTGACGAAAATCATGAAGAACATGGTCAATGCCCGGAAAATGTCGATAGAAGCGATTCGTTTAGTTGTTGCGTTAGTCATCGTTTTTTAGTGTTATGTGTTATTGAAACGGATTACCTTTGGGGCTTTTGCTTACTATCCATCGGAAAGCGTTTATAAACAGAAGCTTTTGGGTGGCATCGGTAAACTCGTCATCGCCATGTCCCATATTCAGGTATATCATTCTGTATTTTGTATTTGTCCACACGATCGGGAAATCTCCGGCAGTCACTACGTCTTTTATGCCGAGCGGATAATTATCGGGCGAAAGAGTAACCAGAACTTCCACATCGTCATTGAAACGGGGGCTCGGGCTCCATTGATACCACTCGGATTCCGGGGCGGTAAAGGAAGAGGGGAGGTTCTTTGTCACGTCATGGTGGGGATTGTCTATATCCACTTTCACAGGTTGCGGAGGCCAGTTATTGCAATAAAAAACACCTCCGCCGAGGAAGTTTACATACCACGGCCAGTTAGTATTCTTGTCGTTGTAGGCGGCAGCATGGAAGCCCATCCAGCCTCCGCCGTTCTCCATGTATTGTTGAAATGCTTTGCGTTCCGCTTTTTCCATTGGATAACCGTTCAGCATCACTACTACGTCATACTCCTTTAACTTATTGTATGTATATCCTTTCAGGTCGGTAGTTATTTGCAGGTCGAAACCGTCTCCGTAATTCAACTTTTTGAAGAACTCCACTCCCTGTTTGGCAAAGGTGACGTGGGCTTCTTCCGCATTTGTGGTGTAGTACACCAATGCTTTGAATCTCTTTTTATTGGCATAGTTGGCGGTGTATCCGGTCAAAGTTTCATATACCGCTTTCCTCAACTCTCCTTTTTCATTGTCCCCGTCATAATCCCAATACATCCCACCAAGCAAACCTTTATTAAGAATGTATTGGCACTTGATGGTTAATGAACGGGGCGTTTCATAACCGAAAACAAGAACACCGTTTTCATTAGTCAGATAAGGGACTTTGGCTATATCATCCCAGTTTTCGGTGTATTTGATGGAACTATCCACCTTTTTATAATCCATAAAGTTAGCGAACTCCTTACCGCCACGTCCATAGAAAGGCATTCCCATTACCAGTTTCTTGCGGGGTACTCCGGCTTTTAAGTGGGCATTTACAGCTTCGTCGCCGGTCAGTTTGCCTGCATTTACGGAACGGAACAAAGCCGAGTGGTGCTGTGGGGCATTAGCCATGTCGTAGGCCATGATGTTGACAAAGTCTATATAAGGAAGGATGGCTCTAAAATTGATGTATTCCCCATTGGCAGCAGTAGCCAGAGTCAGTTGTTTGTCTGTTCCGATAGCAGTACGGATGTCTTTCATCAATAAGGTGAAGTTTTGTGTATCATCCGGGGAAGAGGAAATACCTGCTACGCTACTGGTTGGGTATTCCCAGTCGATGTCTATTCCATCGAGGTTATATTTATCCACTACACGGCGGCAATCTTTGGCGAATGACCGGCGGAAGTCATCGTTTGCAGCCATTTCACTGAAACGTCCGCTTTCCCAACCGCCTATGGAGAGAAGCACTTTCAGTTGGGGGGCTTGAGACTTTAGGGCGACGATTTGCTTTAAGCGTTCTTCGTTGTCGATCTTCACTCCGTTGAAAGATTCGTTGACGTGTCCGAATGCGTAATTAATGTGAGTCATGTAAGCAGGATCGGGCATTATTTCGCTCCATGAAGTAACATAAGCCACAATTACTTTCTCTTGTGCATGGGTTGTTACACAGAAGAAACAGGCTACTAACAGTGTTAAGAATAAATTGGTGTTTTTCATTTAAAGGATTGTGTGTTAATTAGACATTTAGTTATATACACAAAGGACGTTTATTTTATTGATTTATACAAGTATTGGGATGGAATAATTTCTTTTGGTTATATTTGCTGCATTAATTAAAACGGCAAAGAGAATGAAAGCGGCAGATATTCAGAAAGAGCTTCAAAAGTATGTAAATGCGCAGAAAAGGGACTTTCTGCCTTATTTCTTTAAAACGGGAGAAGGGCAATACGGAGAAGGAGATAAGTTTCTTGGCATTGTTGTACCCGATACCCGCAAAGTGGCGCGCCAATTCAAAGAAGCTCCTTTTGAGGAAATAGCCGCTTTGCTGCAATCGGAATACCATGAGTGCCGGTTGTGCGCTTTGTTGATGCTGGTAGAACGCTTCAAGAAAAGCAAGGATGAGAAGGAAAAGGAGAAGATATACCGTTTTTATCTCACCCAGACCACACGTATCAATAATTGGGATTTGGTGGATTTGAGCGCTCCCTACATAGTAGGAGAATATTTGAAAGACAAAACCCGTGAAGATTTGTACAGGTTGGCGGAAAGCGATTTGCTTTGGGAGCATAGGATAGCTGTGGTTGCCAATGCTACGCTGATAAGAAATGACGATTTCACCGTGATTTATTCTCTTGCCGAGAAACTGCTTCACCATAAACATGATTTGATGCATAAGGCTATCGGTTGGATGCTCCGCGAAGCCGGGAAGCGTGATAAATCTTTACTTGTTGCTTTCCTTGAAATACATCATAAAGAGATGCCGAGAACCATGTTGCGCTATGCAATCGAGAAGTTTTCGGACGATGAGCGAAAGTATTTTATGAAAAAATAAGTAACCCCGGGATAGTTATTTAATAAAACTTCTCGTAAAGTCTCTAATCTTTTATACCTTTGCTTCATTATTGAAAGGTATGGAAGATAATTTTAATATACGCGAACATCAACTGACAAATAAGGAACGCGACTTTGAGAATGCCCTACGTCCTCTCTCGTTTGAGGATTTTAGCGGACAGGATAAAGTTGTGGAGAACCTCCGCATCTTTGTAAAAGCCGCCCGGTTGCGTGCCGAAGCTTTAGATCATGTGTTGCTTCACGGTCCTCCCGGACTGGGAAAGACCACTTTATCAAATATCATTGCCAATGAATTGGGAGTAGGCTTTAAGGTTACTTCCGGTCCGGTGCTCGATAAGCCCGGAGATTTGGCGGGAGTGCTTACCAGCTTGGAACCGAATGATGTTCTTTTTATTGATGAAATTCATCGTTTGTCGCCTGTGGTGGAGGAATATTTATACTCCGCTATGGAAGATTACCGCATTGATATTATGATTGATAAAGGGCCTTCGGCACGAAGCATACAGATTGATCTGAATCCGTTTACACTGGTCGGAGCTACTACCCGTAGCGGTTTGCTTACTGCTCCTTTACGTGCCCGTTTCGGCATCAATCTGCACTTGGAGTATTATGACGACGATGTGCTTTCGGGCATTATCCGCCGTTCGGCAAGCATATTGGATGTTCCCTGCTCTGCTCAGGCTGCCGGAGAGATTGCTTCCCGCAGTCGTGGAACGCCCCGTATCGCCAATGCCCTTCTTCGCAGGGTTCGCGACTTTGCACAGGTGAAGGGTTCGGGTAAGATAGATCCCGAGATTGCACAGTTCGCCCTCGAAGCACTGAACATTGACAAATACGGATTAGACGAGATTGATAACAAGATACTTTGTACTATTATTGATAAGTTCAAAGGCGGTCCCGTAGGATTGACTACCATTGCCACTGCTTTAGGTGAAGATGCCGGAACCATTGAAGAGGTTTACGAACCATTCCTTATCAAAGAAGGTTTCCTGAAACGGACACCAAGAGGAAGGGAAGTAACCGAACTTGCCTATAAACATCTGGGACGAAGTATCTACAACAGTCAACAAACTTTATTTAGTGATTAGTAAAAAACGACATGGCTGGACTAAAATCATTGGCAAAGGACACTGCTATTTATGGAATGAGCAGTATTATCGGACGATTCCTAAACTATTTGCTTGTTCCGTTATACACGGTAAAACTTTCGGTGGAATCGGGAGGATACGGGGTTGTAACCAATATCTATGCAATGACCGCTTTGTTGCTTGTTATCCTGACCTATGGCATGGAGACAGGCTTCTTCCGTTTTGCCAACGACCACAAAGAGAATTCACAGACGGTTTATTCCACAACATTACTGTCGGTGGGAACCACATCTTTACTCTTTGCAGTAGTGTGTTTGTTGTTTCAAGAACCGATAGCTGCTTTCTTTGGCTACGGGGAACATCCCGAATTCATTTCCATGATGGCGGTGGTCGTGGCACTCGATGCCTTTCAGTGCATTCCTTTCGCTTACCTGCGTTATAAGAAACGCCCGATTAAGTTTGCTGCATTGAAACTGTTGTTTATCTTTTCCAATATTCTCCTTAACCTGATTTTCTTCGTGTGGTGTCCGGCTGTTTATAAGTCACACCCCGAGTGGGTTTCATGGTTTTACAGTCCCGCCTATGGAGTAGGGTATGTTTTCTTGGCTAATTTGATTTGTACTTCGGCTATTACTTTCTGTTTCGTTAAGGAATTGACTGGTTTCAAATATACTTTCGACAAGGAATTGCTGAGGCGGATGCTGAGTTACTCTTTCCCTATTTTGATACTCGGCATTGCCGGGATTCTTAACCAGTCGGTAGATAAGATAATCTTTCCTCTGTTGTTTGAGGATAAAACCGAAGCAAGTGTTCAGTTGGGAATATACGGTGCGGCAAGTAAGATAGCCATGATTATGGCGTTGCTCACCCAAGCGTTCCGTTATGCTTATGAACCGTTTGTATTCGGTAAGAGTCAGGACAAGGATAACAGGCAGACTTATGCCGATGCCATGAAGTTCTTTATTATATTTACCCTGCTTGCATTCTTGGGAGTGATGTTCTACTTGGATATATTGCGCTATGTGATAGCTCCCGGTTACTGGTCGGGCTTGAAGGTAGTTCCTATCGTAATGGCGGGAAGCATGTTTATGGGTATCTATTTTAACCTGTCATTCTGGTATAAGTTGATAGATAAAACCATTTGGGGAGCTTATTTCTCATTGATAGGCTGTGCTTTGGTGATTGGGCTGAACGTGATTTTCGTGCCTGTTTACGGATATATGGCTTGTGCTTGGGCATCTTTCGCCGGGTATGCCGTTGTGATGCTTCTTTCCTACTTTGTGGGGCAGAAACAATATCCTATTGATTATGATTTGAAAAGTATCGGCAGATACACTTTGCTGGCGGTGATTCTGTATATCCCCGCCATGTATGTGCCGATAGAGAATATATTTTTGTGTCTTGCTTTCCGTACAGTCCTGATATTCATCTTCATTGCCTACATGGTGAAAAAGGACTTTCCGTTAAGCCGGATACCCATTATTAATCGGTTAATAAAGAAATAGAGCTATGTCAGAAGAACCCGTACCGCGTAATATATTCGCAGTGAAGAAGTTCCTGAGCGAATATCTTGATTTGAGAAAAGACAAGGATAACGAGTTGGAAACCGTTGAATCCATTCGAAAAGGAGTAGAGTTTAAAGGTGCCAACCTCTGGATTCTTATCTTTGCCATATTTATGGCTTCACTCGGACTGAATGTAAACTCTACGGCAGTTATTATCGGTGCGATGTTGATTTCTCCGCTGATGGGGCCTATCATGGGAGTGGGGCTTTCTGTGGGACTGAATGATTTTGAGTTGATGAAGCGTTCTTTAAAGAGCTTCCTCATTACTACTACATTCAGTGTGGCAACTGCTACCATTTACTTCCTGTTTACTCCGCTCAATGAGGCGCAATCCGAGCTTCTTGCCCGCACTTCACCTACTATTTACGATGTTTTCATCGCACTTTTCGGTGGTCTTGCGGGAGTGGTTGCCTTGTCTACGAAAGAAAAAGGGAACGTTATTCCGGGAGTTGCCATTGCTACGGCTTTGATGCCGCCGCTTTGTACGGCGGGATTCGGATTGGCAACGGGCAATCTGCTTTACTTCCTCGGGGCTTTCTACCTTTATTTCATTAATTCCGTGTTTATCAGTTTGGCAACCTTCATCGGAGTACGTGTGATGCACTTCCAGCGAAAGGAGTTTGTAGACAAATCACGTGAGAAGAAAGTAAGGAAATACATTATCTTACTGGTTATCCTCACCATGTGTCCGGCGGTATATCTCACTATGGGCATAGTGAAAAGCACTTTCTATGAGTCTGCTGCCAATAACTTTGTTAATAAGGAGCTTAGTTTCCCCAATACACAAGTGCTGGATAAAAAGATAAGCTATGAGAAACGGGAGATAAAAGTGGTACTTATAGGAAGCGAAGTACCCGAAGCTTCATTAGCTTTGGCACGGGATAAGATGAAAGAATACAAGCTGGATAAAACTACCCTTGTGGTGCATCAGGGAATGAACAACGAAGGAATGGATATATCTTCTATCCGTGCGATGGTAATGGAAGATTTCTATAAAAACAGCGAACAACGGCTGCTTGAGCAACAAAAGAAAATCACAGCTTTGGAGAAAGACCTTGAACTATATGAAGGATATACGGAACTGAGCAAGAAACTTGTTCCTGAGTTGAAAGTGCTCTATCCATCGACCAAATCCCTGTCTTTGTCTTATACGCTCGAAATGAATGTGGATTCTATGAAATCCGATACCATTACGCTTGCGGTGATGAAATTCAGCCGTGTATTGCAGGCTGCTGAAAAGGAAAAGATAAATGAATGGCTCAAAGCAAGGTTAGGTGCAAACAAACTGAAATTGATTGTAGAATAACGATAGTAACATACAAACCGTAACACATGAAAAAACTGATTCTCTTTTTATTCTTAATCCCTTTTCTTAATCTCCATGCGGACGAAGGAATGTGGATGCTTGGCAACCTGAGCAAACAAACGCAGGAATTAATGAAAGAACTAGGGTTGCAGATGTCTGCCACACAGCTTTACAGTACCGACCAACCCTCGCTGAAAGATGCTGTGGTTAGTTTCGGAGGCTTTTGTTCGGGAGTGGTTGTATCGGAAGACGGATTGGTTTTCACGAATCATCATTGCGGTTTCGGGGCTATCCAGCAACACAGTACGGTGGAGCATGATTACCTGAAAGACGGGTTTGTGGCAAAGAATAACAATGAGGAACTGCCTAATCCCGATTTGTATGTCAGCTTTCTCGTGAGCAGCGAGAATGTGACGAAGCGTGTGCTTGGTGCCGTTACTCCCGATATGAATGAGGGGGAAAGGAAAATAGCCATTGATTCCATTGCATTGTTGATACAGGATGAAGTTGTTGCCAAAGATTCTACACTGAGAGGCATTGTCGATCCTTATTACGGTGGGAACGAATATTATCTTTCCATTTATAAAGATTATAACGATGTCCGTTTGGTCTTCGCTCCGCCTTCGTCGGTAGGGAAGTTTGGGGGTGATACCGATAATTGGGTGTGGCCTCGCCACACGGGAGATTTCTCTGTCTTCCGTATCTATGCGGGCAAGAATAACGAACCTGCCGATTACTCTCCGGATAATGTACCTTATCATCCCGAATATGTGGCTCCTGTGTCATTGGGAGGTTATCAACCCGGTTCTTTTTGCATGACTATCGGCTATCCCGGTTCCACCGAACGCTACCTTTCTTCATGGGGAGTGGAAAACAGGATGATGGGAGATAACATGGCGCGGATTGATGTGCGCGGTGTGAAGCAGGAAATATGGAAACGTGCGATGGAAGCGAACGATTCCATCCGCATCAAGTATTCATCGAAATATGCCACGAGTTCCAATTACTGGAAAAACAGTATCGGCATGAACAAAGCGATAAAAGAGCTTGGCGTACTTGAAAAGAAACGTATGCTGGAGAAAGAGGTTCTCCGTTGGATTCAGCAGAAACCCGAGGAGAGAAGCAAGTATATGCAAGTGCTTACCAACCTGCAACTCAATTACAATAATATCCGGGATGTGAACCGTGCCATTGCTTACTTTGGTGAAACCTTTATCAATGCTCCGGAGTTGGTAGAGGCATCCTTAATTGTTCTGAACTTCGATTTCAGCGATGATAATGCCAATATCGAACAGAAAAAGAAACAGTTGATGGACATTTATAAGGATATGGATCTTGCTTTGGATAAAGAAGTATTCATAGCCATGCTGAAAGATTATAAAGAAAAGGTGGACAGTATTTACCTTCCTGAAGTATATAATACCATTCGTGACAAGTATAAGAACGATTACCGTAAATATGCCGATTATCTTTATTCCCATTCCAGCCTGACAACCCCCGAGGCTTTCAATCGCCTTTTAAAGCATGATAAGAAGTTCAGCCTGTTCGATGATCCTGCCGCTTCCCTCGTTATAGATTTGCTTGTCAAACTCTTCGAAATGAAGCAGCAAGTAGGTGATGCCAGTTTGAATATAGAAGAAAACGAACGGCTCTTGACGGCTGCCATTATGGAGATGTATGCCGACCACAACTTCTATCCGGATGCCAACTCAACCATGCGCCTCAGTCTGGGTGTAGTAGGAGGGTATTCTCCCCGTGATGCCGTGGATTTCAGCTATTATACCACAACAAAAGGAATATTTGAGAAGGTTCGTGAGTATAAAGGTGACAGCGATTTCGAAGTACAACCCGATTTGCTTGCTCTCCTTGCCAAGAAAGATTTCGGCCGGTATGCCGACTCTACGGGGCAAATGAATGTTTGCTTTATTTCCGACAACGACATAACAGGAGGCAATTCCGGCAGTGCCATGTTCAATGGAAAAGGCGAGCTGATAGGTTTGGCTTTCGACGGTAACTGGGAAGGCATGAGTGGTGATTTAATCTTTGAAAAGAAATTCCAGAAGACTATCGGAGTGGATATTCGTTACGTGCTCTATATGATTGACAAGTATGGACACGCCACTCACCTGATTGACGAACTGAAATTGATAAAATAATCCCTTTAAAACCGGTTTCTGCATTTTTACCTTCACATCTTCACTTCACCCGTTTCTTTCGATGAAAAGGAGAGAAACGGGTGAACATTAACTCCATTTTATCTTCACTTTATCTTCACGGGATATTCACAATGTGTTGCCTTGATTTTTGTCGATGCACTTATCCTGATACATAATTCTTATATAATTCTCTTGTTCTATAAGCCCTTTTATGCTGAATGTCAAGTCATTTTTCCAGCATTGCTAAACCATTTTGTACCAATGGTTTGCTTGTTCAACAGTTGTTAAACTATAAATCAACAACTGTTGAACTATAAGCTAACAACTGTCAACTTATAATTCAACAGTTGTTGAACAAATAACATGACGGCTCAAACAGGCTTATTTCCCTGCATAAAAAGGTTTAACCATACTTGAGGAACGGCTTATATATAAAGAGAAACGGTTTGAAAGAGTATTGTTTTTTCTCTTTCAAACCGTTTCCGGTGTATTCTATAATAGGAGTATTATTATTTCTTCGGTTTGCGACGTGCCCAACCTTCTTCGCTGAAATTAGGTTCGCTGTCTTTGAAATCCTGATTGGCTTTCTTGCTGTCTTTCTTAGGACCTCTCTTAGCAGTGTATCCACGTTCTTCACGACTTGGGCGGCGTTCCGCTCCTTTGCTTTTGGAAGAGGAACGTTTGCTTTCGCTCTTTGGCTCTTCTCCGGCAATTTCCACGTTCACTTTGCGCCCGTTCAGGTTCACTTTATTCAAAGCATTCATTACCGCTTGTGCCTGAGAGTCTTCTATTTCGAAGAAAGAGAAACTCTTCAAAAGGTCTATCTTCCCGATTTGTGCTCTTTTATGAAGGTTACGGTTAATGAGTTCTATGAATTGGTTGGCATAAAAGCCGTCTGCCTTTCCCAGATTGATGAACATGCGGGTAAAGCCCGGTTCTGCTTTGCGGGATGATTTGTCCCTGCTGCTGCCACGGTCGCGGCGTTCTTTCAAAGCACCCTTTTCACCGCGCATATCTGTCGGAGTTTCTATTTCTTCGGCATCACGGTAGTATTCAAGGAAACGGTTGAATTCAAGTGACACAACGCGCTTGATAACGTCTTCTTTGCTTAACCATTCCAGCTTACGATAAATCTCAGGCATGAATCCGGCAATTTCTTCTTCGTTTACTTTTACCTTTTCTATATCGTCAATCATCTTAATCAATTGCTTTTCGCAAATTTGCTGTCCCGTAGGCATTTCTCCGGCAATGAATTTCTTTCCGATGATACGCTCTATTTCACGTAACTTTCCTCTTTCGCGCATGTTAATGATAGCGATGGAAGTACCGGTCTTTCCTGCACGTCCTGTACGTCCGCTTCGGTGCGTGTAGCTTTCAGTGTCATCGGGAAGTCCGTAGTTGATTACATGGGTAAGGTCGTCCACATCCAATCCGCGTGCTGCAACGTCGGTCGCAACGAGTAGCTGAAGGCGGCGTTGACGGAACTTTTGCATTACCAAGTCACGTTGTTGCTGGGAGAGTTCTCCGTGAAGCGAGTCGGCATTGTAACCGTCCTGTATCAGTTTGTCGGCTATTTCCTGCGTTTCCTTGCGGGTGCGGCAGAAGATGATTCCGTATATCTGCGGATAATAGTCGGCAATGCGTTTCAGGGCGAGGTATTTGTCTTTGGCGTGAACCATATAATAAACATGTTTCACGTTCTTTGTTCCTTCGTTCTTTGTCCCGATGGTTATTTCCTTTGCATCTTTCAAGTACTTTTTGGAGATGCGGGCAATGTCAGGGGACATGGTTGCAGAGAATAGCAGTGTGTTGCGGTCTTTGGGCACATCGGCAAGAATCGCGTTGATGCTGTCTGTGAAACCCATGTTCAACATTTCGTCCGCTTCGTCCATTATCACGTCTTTCACGGTGGCAAGGCTCACGGTTCTGCGTTCCATGAGGTCGAGCAAACGTCCCGGAGTGGCAACAATGATGTGAACTCCGTTCTTTAAACTTCTGATTTGGCTTTCAATGGACGAACCTCCGTAAACGGGAAGCACTTTCAGTCCATCCATGTATTTGGAATAATCATGTAAATCTCCGGCTATCTGCAAACACAATTCTCTTGTAGGGCAAAGGATAAGTGCCTGAGGTACACGATTCTTAATGTCTATTTTTTGAATAATCGGCAAGCCGAATGCTGCCGTTTTACCTGTTCCGGTTTGGGCGAGAGCTACTACATCATTACCATTTCCCAGTAAATATGGAATTACTTCTTCTTGTACGGGCATGGGATTCTCATATCCCATTTCTTCGATTGCTTTTAGTATTTCCGGGGAAACGCCTAACTCTTTAAATGTCTTCATTTATTTTCAAATATCTATTATAACGTGCAAAGATACGCATAAGTTCGGTAGATATGAGAATTACTGACATTTATTTTAGTTCGGCGGCAAATTCTTTGGATACTGAATTGTTGAGGCTCATGCACACATCGGCGGAAAACATCTTTCCGCATTCGATGATTTTATCCCATGCAGTTTCACTTAAAGTATTCAAATCATGGTGGGTTACGTTGTATTTCAACAGTCCCCACAGGATGCCTGCATTGAAATTATCTCCTGCGCCAATGGTGCTTACTGCGTTAAGTTGCGGAATTTCGTATTCTTTGACTATGGTATTGGTGCGCAGACTGATGTTTTTCGCTCCTGCCGTGCAAATGAAGTTGGGACAGTAGAACTTTACTTTGTCTATATACACTTTTGCGGGATCGGAAATATTATACATGTTGGCAAAGTCTTCGTCCGAGCCTCTTACTATGTCGGCATATTCAAGGTTCTCGATAATGGTGGGAGCGAGTTTCAAGGCTTCCGGCTTGTGGGTGCTTCGGAAGTTGGGATCATAATATATAATTGCCTTGCGTTCCTTGGCATATTCCAGCAGTTCGGCTACTTTGTCTCTCAATACCGGGTTGAGGGCAAAGTAAGAACCGAAGATAAGTATGTCGTCTTCGTTGATTTTTGGAAAAACAACATCCAGCCTTTGTTTCGGATAGTCTTTGTAGAAAGTATATTCGGCATCATTCCTGTCATTAAGGAAAGCGAGTGAAACGGGAGATTTGCCATCGGGGAAAATACTTACATACTCTGTCGATACATGGTTGTCTTCCATGAATGTCTTGATGATGTTTCCCACTCTGTCGTTACCTATTTCACTGATGAAACCGACGTCTACTCCTGCTCTCCCCAATGAAATGATTCCGTTGAAAACAGAACCTCCCGGCACTGCGGCAGTGGGTTGCCCGTCTCTGAATATGATGTCTAATATCGTTTCGCCTATTCCGATTACTTTGCGCATATTTCTCCTTTCCTGTTATTTATTTCTCCGAAAGTTTTCTTGATTTCTCTCCGAGATAGCCGCCGTGGTGGCGTTTTGAATATTCCATGATAGTGAATTGGGTTTGCTTCATGGTTTGTACCACCAGAATGTCACCTATTACCGTCATGGCGGTAGTGGAGGTGGTAGGAGTCATGCCGAGCGCACAAACTTCCTTCGGATTTCCGGTGCAAAGGCAGACATCCGATTCATCTGCCAACGGACTGTTGGGGTTACCGGTAATGACAATAAATTTGAGATTGGGGTTTAATACTCTCGACAGTTGGGTTAATTCAACGATTTCTCTTGTTTTTCCGGAATTGGAAATAAGCAATAACAAGTCGTTTTCCTGAAATATTCCCAAGTCGCCGTGTTGTGCTTCACTTGGATGAAGGAATACGGCAGGGATGCCTGTCGAGCAGAAAGTCGTGGCAATGTTCATGGCAATTTGTCCGGCTTTACCCATTCCGGTAGTTACCAATTTGCCTTTTTTCATGTGAACTTGTTCTACAATAAGTTGGACAGCCTTCTCATAAGCATCTGTCACCGGAATGTTCATTACGGCTTCTGCTTCTTTTTGCAAAAGCTCTTTTATTGATTCAATCATTTTTTGGTGGTTGGGTTAGTAGGTTAGTGAGTTCATCAAAAGTGTTTGCCACATCATAGTAGTGGCTTAAAATATGTCGTGCGAAATGTTTTTCGTATACGCTTTCAAGTATGTGGATCAGTCCATTGAAGAATCCGTCTACATTGTAGAAAACGACTTTCTTCGAATGATAACCGATAGATGCTGCTGCCATGACATGAAATACTTCATCCAACGTTCCTATTCCTCCCGGAAGGGCGACAAGGATGTCCGATTCGCGGAGAATAATATCTTTCCTGTCGCTCAGGTTGTTGGTGTGAAAGATTTTGTCGGGCACGGTGCTTACTTTGCCGTTCTCTTCAAGCTTTGCAGGAACTACTCCGATAACAGTTCCGCCGTTTTGCTTCACTGCTTTGGCTACACATTCCATCAATCCCAAGTTTGCCCCGCCATAGACCAATGTTTTATTTTGTTTCCCCATCCATTCCCCTAACTCATTGGCTTTAAGGAAATAGATTTCATCGATAGTATCGGATGCGGAACAAAAAACTCCAATCTTCTCCATACAGATAGTTCTTTTACTAAATACAAATATCTGCATTTTTCCATAAACAGCAATAAGTTTTGTTGTATTTTTGCGGTATGAATAAATAACGAGGTAAGATATAATGAATTATAATATACATACACTGCCCAATGGCTTGCGCATAATCCATGCTCCGTCTCTCACAAAAGTTGCTTATTGTGGTTTTGCCGTAGATGCCGGAACAAGGGATGAAAAAGAGAATGAACAGGGAATGGCTCATTTTGTGGAGCATCTTATATTCAAGGGGACTCAGAAACGAAAAGCGTGGCACATACTGAACCGCATGGAGAATGTGGGAGGCGACCTGAATGCTTACACGAATAAAGAAGAAACGGTGGTTTACTCGGCTTTCCTGACCGAACATTTTTCACGTGCGCTGGAATTACTTACGGATATTGTCTTTCACTCCACCTTTCCCCAACATGAGATAAACAAGGAAGTGGAGGTCATTATTGATGAAATACAGTCGTATGAAGATACTCCTTCCGAGCTTATTTTCGATGATTTTGAGGATTTGATATTTAAGGGGCATCCATTGGGAAGGAACATTCTGGGTAATCCCGCACAATTAAAAAGTTTCACCAGCCGGGATGCATTGAGTTTTGTTTCACGGTATTATAAGCCTACCAACATGGTTTTGTTTGTTCAGGCAAACATGGATTTCAAAAAGGTGGTGAAGGAAGCCGAAAAGATATTGGCTGATATTCCTTTTGCGGAAACAAACAATTTGCGTACTCCGCCTCCTATCTATATCCCTACCCGTATCGAACTGGATAAAGATACTCATCAGGCACATGTGATGATTGGTAGCCGGGGGTATAATGCTTATGATAATAAGCGTACCGCACTTTATTTCCTTAATAACATGCTTGGCGGTCCGGGGATGAATAGCCGGTTGAATGTATCATTGCGTGAGCGTCGCGGATTGGTTTATAATGTGGAATCCAATTTGACTTCTTACACGGATACGGGAGCTTTCTGTATTTATTTCGGTACGGACATTGATGACGTGGATACATGCATGAGACTCACTTATAAGGAATTAAAGAAGCTGCGTGACAATAAGCTGACTACTTCCCAGTTAATGGCGGCTAAGAAGCAGTTAATAGGTCAGATAGGAGTGGCTTCGGATAACTTTGAGAATAATGCGCTCGATATGGGGAAAACTTTTCTTCATTATAATAAATTCGAATCACCCGAAAGTGTCTTTCGAAGAATAGAATCGCTTACCTCGGAGCAACTTTTGGAAGTTGCCAATGAAATGTTTGACGAGGATAGGCTTTCTACCCTGATTTATACTTAACAAAAGAGCATTCCGGCTATTAAAAACATCATAATGCTTTGTTTGTCTTTGCCTGATATGGGCTATCATTGCACAAACAAATATAATATTATGATTAACAGATTCGTATTAAATGAAGTATCCTATTTCGGGCCGGGTGCCCGTGAGGTGCTTCCCCGGGAAATTAACCGTCTTGGATTGACAAAGGCATTTGTAGCAACCGACAAAGACTTGATTAAATTCGGAGTTGCCGACAAAGTTTTATCCGTGCTCCAAAAAGCCGGCATTCCTTACGTTGTGTTTAGTGAAATCAAACCGAATCCTACCGTGAGTAACGTTAAAGCGGGAGTAAAAGCCTTTGCAGAATCAGGTGCGGATTTTATCCTTGCTATCGGCGGAGGTTCGTCTATCGATACTTCCAAAGCTATTGGTATTATTACCAATAATCCGGAATTCAGTGATGTTGTTTCTTTGGAAGGAGTTGCTCCTACTAAAAAGAAATCGGTGCCTATCATTGCCCTCCCCACTACTGCCGGAACTGCTGCCGAAGTCACTATCAATTATGTAATTACCGATGAGCAGAATGAAAAGAAAATGGTTTGTGTGGATCCCAACGATATTCCTGCCATTGCCATTGTAGATGCCGAATTGATGTACACTCTCCCGAAGAGCCTGACTGCATCCACCGGATTGGATGCTTTGACACATGCAATCGAAGGTTTGATAACCAAAGGAGCATGGGAAATGAGTGACATGTTCGAGATTAAAGCAATCGAAATGATTACGCGTTATCTGGAAACTGCGGTTTTCGAACCTACCAATGCTGAGGCTCGAAACGGTATGGCGGTTGCCCAGTATATTGCCGGTATGGCATTCTCCAATGTAGGTTTGGGAGTGGTTCACGGCATGGCACATCCATTGGGTGCTATCTTCGATATTCCTCACGGTGTAGCCAATGCATTGCTGCTTCCTGTTATTATGGAGTACAATGCTCCTGCTGCTCTCGATAAATATGTTCAGATAGCTAAGGCAATGAATGTTTATAAAGAGAACATGACGAAAGAAGAAGCTGCAAAAGCTGCCGTGGATGCAGTAAAAGCTCTTTCCATAAGGGTGGGTATTCCTCAACACTTGTCTGAACTGGGCATTAAGGAAAGCGATCTGGACAAACTGGCTGCATCTGCCATTGCGGACGTTTGTACTCCGGGCAACCCGAGGGAAGTGACCAAAGAAATCATTCTTGATTTATATAAGAAGGCTTTATAAGTCTTGTATGTGTGTGAATAAAGGCACTTGCAGTAGCGGGTGCCTTTATTGTTTATTCCTCATTAATGGCTTTCTTCAATTTATTGACCGCCCTTTCCAATGACTCCGTAGGTTCGATGATGTTATAGTCTCCCCAGAACTTCTCATCATAGAAGTTTCCCACTTTATCGGATAGCACTTGGCTTTCGCGGAATGCTTCTTTCGATGAAATGGTGGAATCCGGGTTGTCTTCACGGTTCGTTATCACCATTTCCGAAACTACGGCATAGCTTGTGTGGAACCATTTCTTTTTCCAGTCGCATTTAAATTTTATTTCGTTGCGGACATAGTTCAGGTACGTCCTGCCGTTTTGTTCTTTGTAGGTTAGCAGGGTAGATAAGCCTACCGGCTTGAATATCAGTCCTGCGGGTTTCTTGCGAAGTATCATTTTGGTTACTTTGCCCTTGTCCCTCATGTCTATGTTCAGCTCTGCACGGGTAAAGGCAACGGTTTCCTTGTTGATGTAAAGTTTGCCTCTGTAAAGCGGATAGGGCAGAGGCATCATCGGGATGAAGCTGATAACGTAATGTAATTGGTTATCTATCAAAACAAGGTCATCGAACTTGAATTCATAATAGTACAAGGTTTCCTTGTCGAGCAGTTCATCCCTGTTTTTCACTACATCCAATGCAAGCGCAAGGGTAGGACCTCCGATAAGTTTCACTCCCAATGTATCTCCTTGTTTGGGGCTGACTAACTGTCTGCCTTTCTCAATGCGCACACGGTCACGGGTGATACCTTCATTCTCCTTGTAGGCGGTTTTATAAAGTTTGGTTACGGCTTCGGTCACATTGATATATTTCCGTCCTTTCTGCGATGTTTCCCGGTAGAATCCTGTAAGCATGGAAGGGAAAGGATTGTAGTTATCGCCGATTTTATCAATGGCTTGCTCCACTAACTTGCGCGGATAAACCGGAGACACGATAACTTCTTCCAGAATAATGGAGTTGGGATTGAGGTAGAACACATGCTTGTCGCTGTTTGTGGGTTTCAAAGGGAGCTTGCTGGTGATATAGCCAATGTGGGAGATTTCCAGATACAAGTCTTTATAGGCTTTGCTTACCTTTAAAGAGAATTCGCCATCGGTATTGGTTATGGTTCCGATGTTGGTCCCCGGCACGGAGATATTTACATATTCCAGTGTGGTTCTGTTTCTCTGGTCTTTAACTATGCCGTTTATGGTGATGAGGCTTTCTTCACTCTGCGCAGAAACAAAGCTCGTTACTAAAAAGAGTAGTAAGAGACAAAACGAGCCTTTGCATCGGGGTACTAAAGGTTTCATAGCTCCAAGGTGTTAAGGTGTGGATAATAGAACCGCTTATTAACAAAGATAGTGAATAGATTGTTGATTTGCAACAGATTGAGGAAGAATAAAAGAGGAAAGTATAGGGAAAGCTTTGTTGAAATATAAATTTCCCCTCTTTTGAGAGGGGAAATATCTTTAGAAAATGGATTTCGCAATACCCATTTCAAGTCCGCGAAGTTCGGCAAGTCCGCGAAGACGTCCGAGGCAAGAGTAGCCCGGGTTGGTCTTTTTCTTCAAATCGTCTATCATCTGGTGTCCGTGGTCGGGGCGCATGGCGATAGAGCATTGACGGCGTTGTTGCAGTTGAAGCAGACTTTTCATCACGTTATACATATCCACATTGCCTTCCAAGTGGTTTGCTTCATAAAAGTTTCCTTCTGCATCGCGCTGAGTACTGCGCAGGTGTACGAAATTGATGCGGTCGCCGAAACGTTCCATCATTCCTGCAAGATCATTGTCGGCACGCACTCCGAACGAACCGGTGCAAAGGCACAATCCGTTTGATTCATTGGGAACGGCTTCGATCAGCTTCTTGAAGTCTTCTTCTGTGCTCAATATACGTGGCAAACCTAAAATAGTGTAAGGAGGATCATCCGGGTGGATAACGAGTTTAGCACCCACTTCATCGGCAACGGGAGCTATTTCCTTTAAGAAGAAAACAAGGTTGGCACGGAGTTTCTCCGCATCAATGTCTTGGTAGCGGTCAAGTGCTTCCTGAAACTGTGCAACGGTAAAACTCTCTTCCGAGCCGGGAAGTCCCGCAATCATGTTGCGCACCAGCAGATTCTTGTCGTCTTCGCTCATTTGCTCGAAGCGGGCTTTTGCCTTGGCAATTTCCTCTGCTGTATAGTCTTTCTCTGCACCGGGACGTTTCAAGATGAACAGGTCGAAAGCTACGAAAGCGGCTTTCTCAAAGCGGAGAGCTTTGGAACCGTCGGGCATGGTGTAGGCAAGATCGGTACGTGTCCAGTCCAATACGGGCATGAAGTTGTAGGTTATCACCATAACACCGCACTTTGCAAGGTTGCGGATGCTTTCTTTATAGTTTTCGATGTATCGCATGAAGTCTCCCGTCTGGGTTTTGATGTGTTCGTGTACCGGTACACTTTCCACAACAGACCAAACCAGACCTACTTCCTCGATCATCTGTTTGCGTTTCATTATTTCCTCCACTGTCCACACTTCACCGTTAGGGATGTGGTGCAAGGCGTTAACTATTCCGGTTGCACCGGCTTGTTTGATGTCCCAAAGGCTGACCGGATCATTAGGACCATACCAGCGCCATGTTTGTTCGCATAAATACATATTGAATGAATAATTAAATGTTAATAATGAAAAACCGTTTAAATTGAAAAAGCATCGAATCCACCGTCGATAACGGCTACTGTACCTGTTACGAACTTCGATGCATCACTGATTAGATACTGGATAGTTCCGTACAAGTCTTCCGGCTCGCCAAAACGTCCGAATGGAGTGTGGGCAAGGATAGTCTTTGAACGGTCGGTCAATGATCCGTCGGGATTGGTGAGCAACGCACGGTTCTGGTCTGTCAGGAAGAATCCCGGAGCAATGGCGTTGACACGCAAACCATCGCCAAACTTCAATGCCAGTTCGCCTGCCATGTACTTGGTAAAGTTGGCGATTGCAGCTTTGGCTGTTCCATAACCTACCACGCGGGTTAACGGACGGAGAGCAGACTCAGAGCAGAAGTTTACGATAGTACCTTTCTTCTGTTGCACCATTACATCGGCAAATACCATAGTCGGGAGCACTGTTCCGAAGAGGTTCAGGTCAACCACCTTTTTGAAAGCATCTACTTGCAGGTCGAAGAAAGTCTTGTCCGGAGCGATGGTAGCTCCCGGCATGTTGCCTCCGGCAGCATTCAGCAACACGTCTATGCGGCCATACTTCTTCATGATGTCTGCTTTGTTGCTTTCAAGCACTTCTTTGTTCATTACATCGGTTGTGAGGAAAATGGCTTCGCCACCTTCACCTTTGATCTCTTCCACCAACTTGTTGCCTTGTTCTTCGTTTCTGTCCAGAATAACGAGTTTGGCTCCTTCTTTTGCCAAGTAAACGGAGATACCTTTGCCGAGGATGCCTGCACCGCCGGTCATTACAACCACTTTGTCTTTTACGCTAAATAATTCGTTCATTGTTTCTTGTTTTTATATAATTATAATTTGTTGTTCAGATAATATTTCAGGTTTTCCCTGATAAGGATGTCGATGGGCATGAGGTTCACCTTCTCCGGCTGTTGTTTCAGTACAAGGAAGTTGCTGAGCGACTTGATGCCGTGGTAGCCTTGCGCTTCGGGGCGTTGGGCTATCAGGGTGGTGATTATTCCTTCGGACAATAGTTCGGTGTTCTTTTCAATCAAGTCATATCCCACCAGCCTGATGCCTTTCATTCCTTTCTGTTTCAGGTAATTGCCAAGTATGTAGCAAGTGGAGTTGAAGATAATTGCTCCTTTTATCTGCGGGTTGTTGCAGAATATCTTGTCGAGGGTACGTTCGTTATAGGCAGAATCACCCGGCTTCAGTTCAGCTTCTATCAGTTTGCCTTCAAAGTTCTTTCCTTTCAGGCAGTCGCAGAAACCGTTCCTCCTGTTCCGTCCCTGATTGGAATCGTTTCTTCCTTCGTGGCTGATACTTCCAATCAGTATGTCCGCTCCTTTGCCAAGCCCTTCGGAGAGCAGTTTGGCTGCCACCACTCCGCCGTCATAGGAATCTGTGCCGAAGTAGGCTAGTTGCTTTTCCCCGCTGATGTTGGAGTCTACATATACGTATGGAATCTCTTTCTCGTCCAGCAAGTGTGAAAAGCGGATAACGGAATCGGTGAACAGGGTGGCTATCAGTACTCCGTCTATCGTTTCATTTGAGAGATTTTCCACGATTTCATCGAAAGTATTGCCATTATACTGGTCGAAAAACAGCTTTTCTATGTGCACGTTGTACACTTCAACTTCCGATGCCGCCTTGTCTATTCCCGCCGATATTGCTTCCCAATACTCGCCTTTCCCGAAAGAAGGGATAACAGCCACCAGCCGGTATTTCTTTTTGGATGCCAACGAACGGGCAATCATGTTGGGTTGATAGTGCATCTTTTCCAGAATCTCTTTTACCTTTTTCTTGTTTTCTTCCGAAACCCTTCCGCGGTTGTGGATAACACGGTCTACCGTGCCTACGGACACTCCCGCCATTTCGGCGATGTCCACTATACGTATGTTAGAAGATTCTTTTTCCATGGCTGCATCATGTGTTTTACTTTTATAGTGATGCAAATGTAGGATGAATAATTGGAATAAACAATATGTGTGCACGCACACACTGTGTGCTTTGATATACTAATGCGTTGATAAACAATAGTTTGTTGTAAAGGTTAAATAGGTTAAACATGTTGTCAAACATGGTATTTATATACAAATACAGTAGCATCCGGAGCGTTCCGGTGCTACTGTCCTTTCTATATCCTTCTGTATGATGAATTATTGTGCCTGCATTTCCTTTACGAATCCATCGGTGGTGTAGACCTTTTCGCCAAGCAGGTTGAAGTTTATCCATGAAGCTTTGTCGGCATCCATGTCACCGATAACGGCAGATGCGGTAGCATCGAAGATTACTGCTGCTTCAAAACCTCTTTCTTGCAGTTCGCGTAAATGGGACTCGGCGCACAGGTTGCCGGACATTCCGCAAATCACCACTTTGTTCACACCCCGTTTGCGGAGTTGCAGGATAAGGTCGTTGTTTTCCGGGCCAAACAGCTTATGGGGTGCGGTGACAATTACGTTGTTGCCGTTGTTGATGTACGGTTTGTAAATGTCGAGCCAGTCGGCTCCCGAACCTTCAAAGCCTTCGCCTGTCAACTGTCCTTTGCGTTCAAACATTCCGCCCTCATGCATCATCTTCTCCACCGGGCCTTCAAATACCCATTCGTGGTCGTGCTTGTAATAGTAGTGCGGGGAGATAAATACCAGCATGTTCTTCTGTGCCGCAACGTCAAATATCTTGCGGAGGTTCTCCACTGTTCCGTTCTTGGTGATGTTTGCCCCAAACAATCCCCAGCCTTTTCCCTTCGGACTCAGGAAATCGTTCTGTGGATCTGTCATTACTATCGCCGTATGCCCGTCGATCACAAAATCATCCTTTGCTTTCCGTTCCTTCGTTGCCTCTTTCTTGCAGCATTCCGCCTGTTGTGCTGTCTGTGCGCTTACGCTTGCCAATCCCAGTGTGAAGAACACTGCTAATAAACCGATCTTTTTCATTGTCTTTTTACCTTTTTTAAAGTGAATACTTTGTTTCATTTCGATGTTGCAAAGATCGGTGGTTTCACTTGTGCGGGCAATAACAGGACTTCCCCCTGAGTTGTCAATTATTCCCGTTTTGCGGTTTTCAAGTTCTTTTTATATTTTCTCCAACAACCAGAGAAGATTGGGATGATACTTCTTTTCGAAGAGGATATGTTGGAACACTTCGGCATGATATTTCAAGTCCATTAGCAAGCCACCCACGGAGGTTTGAATCATACGGATGTTGAAATAACCGTTTTTAAAGAGAGTGGCATATATTTCGAGTGCGGCGAGATAGGAGTGAAGTGTCATCATCTTGCGTGCTTGCTTGTCAAAATCATTTTCTTTCATGCCGTCTGTCAGTTCCGGGTATTTATAAGTTTGCTCTATGCGGCCAAGTTGTTCCCTTATCTCCCGGCAGGTGTTATCGTCAAATCTTCTTTCCAAATCGAGCAATAGCGACAGGGCAGTGATTTCATTGTTCTTTTTAAGTTCGCTCAAAAGGTCGTCTAAAACTTCATTTTCCATAGCATTAAAATGGTTAATGTCCTTCCAATTCCCGGAGTAAAGACTGATAATATATAAATGGAAACGTGGGAACTGCGCTTACTATCCGTATCATAGGTACACCAATACCTTTCCAATAAATAGTAAAACAGTAACCCACGCTATATTATTCATATTAGTATTTAAATAGAAACGTGGGAACTGCGTTTACTATCCCTTCTAAGGCCATCGCCTGACTGCCCTCCACCGAATAATAAACAACAGCCCCACGCTATATTGTTTATTTAACGTATAAACAATACACGTGGAAGCTTGTTGCAATTATCTCTCGGTGTTAACATAGGCGATGTTATAGAAGGAGAGATAATATGCTAACGCTTCCGCATTATCAAATTAACGGTTCTTTCCTTTTCTGCACGCTTTCCCGTTGGTGCTGTGCACTAGAACCGCTACAAAGATATGGAAATATTTTTGAACATCCACCATGTTTTTATGAAAATAACCTTATATGTTTTGCGTTTCGCCGGCTCATATTTAGCGTCCCACAACTGTGGGACGATCGTACCACAATCATGAGACGATCGTCCCACATATATGAGACGACCGTCCCACAATTGTGGGACGCTAAATACATGCAGGCGAATCATGAAAATATTGCTGTGGAATCCGGAAATTCTTCTCTGGAATTGGTAAATTAATAGGGTGGGTTGTGTATATTCGGTAGAAAATACGATGAACCTAGATGAAGATAAAGTGAACATTAGAGAAGCCTAATGTTCATCCATTCCATCCCTTTTCATCGAAGAAAAGAGGTGAGGTGAACATTTGAAGGTAAAAACGGGAAACTACTAATAAAGGGTGTTTCAGCGGATAGAATCCCTTAAAACCAAAAGACTTTCGGGGCCCATATTGAAAAGCAGGTCGATAATGCTCAGATTAGGTAGGAAGCCGTGGCGGGCTTTGAATACCTGATAATAAGGGACAGGGGAGAAGTCATGGTCCAGCTCCCGGTAATCTTTCTTAGGATGAATCACTTCACGGAAGTCATCTTCTCCAACAGCGAAGTCGGTTTTATATTCGGGTGTACGGTGAATGTCGGGTTGAATGTCTATTAACTCACATATCTTCTCACACAAAAGAGCGTTGAAGTCATATAAAAACTCGTATCGTTTCTCGTAGAACGGGCGGAAGTCGTCTTTGTAATACTCAAAGAAAGGGCTGCCGCTGTAAGCCGATTCAATAGCCGTCCAGTGCAGGTGGCGCCAATTGCCGTGGTCGGAAATACGTATATCACGCATCGGGCATTTCAGTGTCTCGGGCTTCACGGTGGGAACGGACAAGGCAAGTGTGCCGTCGGCTGCCGCAATGGTGCAACGGTTACGGTAGGTTTGCTTCACATAGTTGTCACATTGTTCTACAAATACGCGCTTATAGGCATAGAGCTTGGCATAATATTCTACAGGAGCCAGATAGGATGAGGTGAGATATACGGTTTCTTTCATCTTATTTCACTGCTTGGAAGAAGCGATTCCAGCGGTAGCCGTCAAATAGTCCGGCTTCGTTGTCCTTGGAAAACCACACGAAAGAGGCTTTCCCGATAATGTGGTCTTTCGGTACAAGCCCGAATAGGCGTGAATCGCTCAGGTTAATAGAGTTATTGGAAGCCATCCAGTAATAGTCTTTACTGAAGGTATATGAAAAGACTTTATTGCCCTCTATGAGCAATGTGTCATTCTTGATTTCGGCATTTTTTCCTTCGTGTTGCACGATGATGTTCCGCAACAATCTCACATTCCAAGGATAAACTCTCACGGATTGTCCTTTCCCGGGGATAACAAACGGGTGGATGCTGCTGTTGTCCGTTCCCTGTAACGGTTGGAGTTCCAGCGCGTTGCCCAATTCCTGATTGAGCAAATATACCTCGTAATGGCTCAGGCTGCGGATGAATCCTATTTCATTATATCCCACCAGTTCATTGTTGTCAATACCCAGTTTATTGAGAGTATGGATAAGTGTGTCCTCTTTCTCGCGGGGATAGGCATAAAGTAGTTTGGTGTCGGGGCTTATGATTTCTTGCGAGGTGACAAACAGCCGACTGTCGAGCATTAAAGTATCTCCCGGAAGACCGACACAACGGCTGACAAAGACTTCGCGATTATCGATTGCCGTTTGCGCGGAAACAGGATGAGGATTATTGAAGATAACGATGTCATTGCGGTTTACGGGGCTGTTCCCCCAACGATGATAGGAGAACAGGGAGGAAAGCGGGGTGCGGAAACCGTAGCTCCATTTGTTGACAATGATACGGTCGCCGCGATACAAAGAGTTCTCCATTCCGGATGAAGGAATAGTGCACGATGCAAAAGCAAAGACCTTTATCAGCAGCACAACAGCTACTACGGCGATAAGGGCCTTCATCCAGAAGTAGAAGTTCTTTTTCATTTAATGTTGTCTACCCATTTAAAGATGCGGTTCCAACGGATCTTGCCGTCAAACCATCCACGGTCTTTGTCCAATGACAGCCACACCACGATAGGTTTACCCACAACATGGTCTTCGGGTACGAATCCCCAATAACGGGAGTCTGCCGAATTGTGACGGTTGTCACCCATCATCCAATAGTAGTCCATTTTGAAGGTATAGGTATCTGTCTGTACATCATTGATGTATATCTTTCCGTCTTTCACTTCCAGCTTGTTGTTTTCATAAACACGGATAGGACGTTCATAGATAGGCAGGTTATCCATAGTCAGCTTGATGCTTTCTCCTTTCTTCGGAATCCAGATGGGGCCGTAGTTGTTCCTGTCCCAGTTGGTGTGAAGATTCAAAGGATATAATCCGCCGGAATAGCCTTCGGGTTCCATTTCAATGCTTGCTATCAGGTCTTTCCTTGCCAACAAAGCATCGTGTGCCTTTTGGGTTAACGGCATCAGATAAACATTGCTTTCCGAATTATGATTTCTGGTATCGTCATTGCTGATTTCAAGTTCACGGAATACATTCTCGGGGATAGGAGCACCTGTGGTTGTTACAATATAATTGAACTGAACGTTTTCGGGTTCTTTTTGTGCCACTCCGTCAATATAGACAATGCGGTCTTTGATTTCGAACATGTTGCCCGGAAGTCCTACACAGCGTTTCACATAGTTTTCGCGGCGGTCTACGGGGCGGCTCACCACTTTACCGTATTCCTGCGGGTTGGCAAGTATCTCTTTTCTTCCGGCGTTGTAATAGAGGTCGTAAACTATTTGTTGCTGTTCACGGGTGAGGCTGTCCATGTTTACCTGTCCCGGATACACACTTTCGCCTATGCCGTAACAAAGTGAATAGTAATCTGCTCCCATATATTTTTCACCTGTGGCAACAGTATCGCCTGCAGGGAAGTTGAACACTACAATATCATTCATTTCCACATTGCCGAAACCTTTGACACGTTTGTAAGGCCACTGAGGATGCTCGATATATGATTTGAAGCCTCCCGGCAGTGTGTGTTGTGCAAGCGGCATGGAAAGCGGAGTGTTCGGCACGCGGGGACCGTAGCTCATTTTGCTTACGAACAGAAAGTCGCCTACCAGCAAAGACTTTTCGAGTGAGGAAGAAGGTATCTGATAGTTTTGGAACACGTAAATGTTCACGAAGTAAACAGCAATCAGAGCGAAGACAATGGCATCTACCCAACTCATGACACTTCTTACCATGGGGTTCTCGGAGTTTTTCCAGAATGTCCACGGGATGAGTTTGGTTATATAAATATCGAATATAAATGGAACTACGATTAATCCCCACCAGCTTTTCACCCAAACCAAGAACAACAAGTATAGTACGGTGACTATACCAAACATAATCCATTGTCTACCAGTTGCTTTTCTCATTGCTTTTTTATTTATACGTCGTTCAGAACTTAAATAAATCACTCATTCCCAAGAAACCTTCATGAGCGTGTGTATATTCTGCTGCCAATACGGCACCCAGTGCAAAGCCTTTTCTGTTTTTTGCATCGTGGGTAATGGTGATGCTGTCGGCTTCCGAGTCATAGCGGATGGAATGAATGCCGAATACTTCTCCTTCGCGGATGGAATGGATAGGAAGTTCATCGGCGGCATGGGCCTCTTCTTTCACCCATTTGTCTTTGCGTTCCATATTTTCAAGGATACCTTCGGCAAGGGTGATAGCTGTTCCACTCGGAGCGTCCAGCTTATGTACATGATGGGTTTCGGTCATGGAAACATCATAGCCGGGGAATTGGTTCATTATTTTTGCCAGATACTTGTTGACAGCCGAGAAGATGGCTACACCCAGACTGAAGTTCGAAGCCCAGAACAAGGTCTTTCCGCCTTTGGTGCAGAGTTCCTTGATTTCTTCACCGTGTTCGCTCATCCAGCCTGTACTGCCTGATACCACTTTTACTCCGGCTTGGAAAGCCCTCATATAATTATTGTAGGCAACGGTTGGTGCTGTAAACTCAATAGCTACATCGGCAGATTTGAAGGCAGATGATTGAAAATCACCTTGGTTGTTTACATCAATGATGCTTACTATCTCATGTCCGCGGCTCAAGGCTATCTTTTCGATTTCCTTGCCCATCTTTCCATATCCTATTAATGCTATTTTCATACTTTGTGTAATTAATTGATGCAAAGATAGAAGTTTTCGCTGTAAATCGGCTAACTTTACACGCTTATCAACAAAATTTATGATGGAGCAACTACTGCACTATGTGTGGAAACATAAGATATTTCCTTTAAAAGAACTTAAAACAACAGACGGACTCCCCGTAGAAGTAATAGATACCGGACTACATAACACCAATGCCGGACCGGATTTCTTCAATGCAAAAATAAAGATAAACGGAACACTCTGGATAGGTAACATAGAGATACATGACCGGGCTTCGGACTGGCATCTGCACGGGCATGACAAGGACAAAGCATATGATTCCGTTATTCTCCACGTTGTGGGCGATGCAGATTGTGACATATACCGAACGGATGGAGAACTCATACCCCAGATACTGCTGGTTTGTCCCGAACAGATTGTACGTAACTTTGAAATACTTGTGCAGGCAGACCGTTTCCCTCCCTGCTATCGTATCGTTAAATCTTTGCCTTCGCTGATGCTTCACTCGTGGATGTCGGCTCTCCAAACCGAACGGTTTTCGGCAAAGGCTGACGTTATAATGGAGCGTTTAAAGAAAAGCGGTGGAAGTTGGGAAGATACTTTTTTTATCACACTGGCACGCAATTTCGGCTTTGGGCTGAATGGTGATGCTTTTGAACAGTGGGCAGGCATGATTCCCTTGCGTGCAGTAGATAAACACAGGGATAACCTGTTTCAGATAGAAGCTGTCTTTTTTGGTCAGGCAGGTTTGTTGGAAGAAGAAATAGAGGATGAGTATTACCGTAAATTGCAGAAGGAGTTTGCTTACATGAAACATAAATTCGAATTGGATGTAATGGATGCTTCATTGTGGCGTTTCCTTCGTCTCCGTCCCGGTAACTTTCCTCATGTGCGGATAGCCCAATCTGCTTTCCTTTATTATCAGGAAAGAGGATTGTTTTCACGTGTCATGGAAGCTGAAACCGTGAAACAAGTGAAAGCAATTTTGCGCTCGCGTACTTCTGATTATTGGGAGACACATTATCAGTTTTATAATCCGTCTCCCCGCCGGACTAAAAGCTTGAGTGACTCTTCGCTGAATTTGATTGTTATCAATACCGTGGTACCTTTCCTTTATGCTTACGGACGATACAAGGGGGAAGAAGCACTGTGTGAACGTGCAGAGTGTTTCCTGACGGAACTGAAATCGGAGAATAATTATGTAACGAGAATGTGGAATGAAATAGGCTTGAAAGTTGGCAATGCAGCCGATTCGCAAGCACTGTTGCAATTGAAGAAAGAATACTGTGATAAGAAGAAATGTTTGTATTGCCGGATAGGTTTTGAGTTTTTGAAAAGCAAGCAATAAATTCTAAATTTTGTTTTAACTGCTACTGATTATTAATGAGGTGCAAATTGGGAAATAAAATCTTCATTGTAGCAAGATAAAGGCATATTTTAGAAAAATCTTAGTTCTAAATGGAATTTCTTAGAATAATCTTAGAATAAAAATAGTACTCTTTACTTTTTAAGCTTAATTTTGAAACATCAAAGAAGCAAAGTTTATTTATGCTTCAATTTACAAACATATGTTTTCAATTTTGACTCCTAAAGGGAATTAGGGTTCTAATTTCGAAAATACGAGTGGCGAATAAAATCAAATTAAATAATTAATTATAAACAAATAAGTTATGAAACTAAAGAAGATTATTTTTTTCAGTTTTGCCATTTTATCTGTGGTATCAGTAATTGTATTTAAAATGAGTATGAATGCTAATAAAACTCTTTCTCCTTTATTATTGGTAAATATTGATGCATTGGCAAACGGTGAAAGCGATGGTGGATATTCGTGTTCTGTTGAGTTAAAATGCTGTGGTAGTTTAAGCAATAAAAAGGTATCCTGTACTGGTGTAAATAAGTGTGAATCTCTTAAAGATGGATGGGGATATGAATGTAAAGGTGTAAAATGTGATGGGAAAGAAACACTGTGTTAGAATAAGAACCTCCTTTTTAACATTTACTTTTTATACTATGATTATAAAATACTATCATTTTGAATGGTATTAATTTTGACAGACAAGAATCAAAAATGAAAAACATCTTTTTAATCTTAGCTCTATGTTTATCTTTGATACAATGTAGTTACGAAAAATTGCCTGTTTATAACCTTGTGAAATCTAAGCAAGTGGACGTTATTGTTGATACACTTTTTTTGCATGATATCAAGTGTTTAACGTTTTATGATGAGAAACTATATTTTTCAAATCCTGTATATGATCAAATAATTTCTTTAAATAAGAACCTTGAGTTCGAAAGAATATTTGGAAGAAAGGGAAAGGGCCCCAATGAGTTACTCGGCATAAATCAGTTTGCCATTCATGACTCTCTTATTTCTGTATTAAATGTGTCTAATAGGAGAGTTAATGTGTTTTTAACTAGTGGAATATCTGCATCAGAGACATTAATTGGCAATTCTATTTTATTTGATCCAAGTTATAGATACTGTTTTATGGATACAACTATTATCGGTTGTTCATCCATAGCAGAAACGCCTTTATCAAAATATAATATATATACAAAAAAACAAACTTTATTTGGAAAGACATATGAATTTCCAACTCCTAAACAAACATTAATACGAAATAATAGGTTTACAGCAAAAATAGACAATAAACTCATTGTTGTTTCAAACAATTTGCCTTATATAGAAATATATAATCAAGATAGCCTTGAACAGATTGTTCAGTATGATTATTCTAGTATTCTTCAAGTACAAAGATCGCTTCGTGCTATTGAAAAAAAACCAGACCAAGAAGATAATTCTTATCGTCATTTATGTGAAGATATTTACGTTACTAATCGGCATTTGTATATTTTGCTAATTGATTATAGTAATAATGACTTTAATGTAAATCAAATTATTAAGTTTGAAGTTTTTCCGGTTATCAAACCTATATCGGTATATAATCTTCCCGGAAAATATTATACTACGTTTTGTGTCTCCGAAGAAGATGGAGTTGTTTATGCATATCATTATACAGATAATACATTAGGAACATATTTGATTAATAAGTAATAGACGGCACAATAAATTCACTCCTTTCCCTATGATAATTAGAAGATTATCATATATATTTGCAGCGAAAAACTATAAGCAACAATTAAATCATTTAAGTAGATGAAAAAGAGTAGGTTAGCTGTCATTTTCTTTCTCTTTGCCGTGCTTGGATATTGTTCTTTGGCAACTGCTCAGGAACAGCCGGATGCAAGCTTTGATTCTTTTCTGAAGAAATTTACTTCGAGTGCCGAGTTTCAGCTTTCGCGCATTAAGTTTCCTCTTGCCACTCCTATTTTCTTGATAGATGAAAATGAGAATGAGAAAGAAGTTCCTTTCACCGAAGCCGAATGGCCGCTGCTTACTGCAAAGGATTTTGAGGTTTCTAAAATCTCTACGACAGATGGAGTTTATTTCGGCCGCTTTGCCGTGAAGGAAAAAGATCATGTGGAATATGAAGCCGGTTTGGAAGAATCGGAACTGGATCTGAATGTCATATTTGATTTGATAGACGGTAAATGGTATGTGACCGATTGCTATAACGGTATAGTTTATGGAGCTGTTCCGGTAGGTGAGTTCGATGCAACCGTATATGAAGTTCAGCAAAAGAACGAGAAATTTATAAAGAAACATCCTTAAACAAGGTATCATCTCTGTTTCTTTAACCCTTAAAGAAGGTCCGGCACTGCTGTCGGGTTAACCGCTTGACAGTTGTCGCGCAATCACTTGACAATTGTCGCGTACATACTTGACAACTGTCAAGTGATTGCGCGACAATTGTCAAGTGATCTGTTTATCTGCATAAATATATATGGAACTACCCGGTAACGAGTCTGTATCAATGGAAGAAAAAATCAAATAAAGAGAGAAGTTTTTGCAGTAAAACAGTGAAATTTGCAAAAAGGGTGACGGTAAACGGCAAAAGTGACGCCAACGAAAAAGTTGCAATCACCCTTGAAACGACTTGATGCAAGGGATTATAGCGAATTGGTGACGGGTGACGCTAACTTTTTAAACTTTTATTCCGTATGGAGTTAGCACAGGAAGCTCCCTTGCTTAATTGTTGCTTGTTATTTTTTTATATGGATTAAATTACATACGTTTGTAATATCATTAATATACCTTTGTGCACAAAACTAATATTAATATGTATGCAAAAGACTCTTTAGCAGACGAACGAACACTCGTTATTCGCTTAATAGACGGTGATGAAGACGCCTTTTGCGAACTATATGCTGCCTACAAAAATCGGTTGTTGTATTTTGCAATGAAGTTTGTGAAATCGCGTGCTTTCGCAGAAGATATTTTTCAGGATGCATTTACTGTGGTGTGGCAAAGTCGCCGTTTTATTAATCCCGATACTTCATTCTCTTCTTATTTATATACGATTGTCCGCAATCGTGTTTTAAACCAGTTGCGCGATGAGTCCAGAGAAGATGAATTGAAAGAAAGTATTCTTGCACAAGCAATAGACTATACGGACAGTACAAAAGACAATGTCGTGGCTAATGATTTGAAGAATATCATTAATCATGCAATGGAACAATTGTCACCCCGTCAGCGTGAAGTTTTTGAAATGAGTCGTGAATCATTCATGTCGCATAAGGAAATAGCCGATGCTTTAGGTATTTCCGTCAATACAGTTCAGGAGCATATTTCTTCTTCTTTGAAAGTAATTCGCTCATACTTAATTAAATATGCCGGTACCTATGCCGATATTCTACTTATCTTGATTTGTTTGAATTTGTAATAAATGTTAATCCAACCCTAGCTCTCCTTTGCATAGGTGTATAATTTATGTAAGGCGAAAGTTAATTGCCTTAAATGATGAATATGGAAAACGGTAAAGAAGAAAAATCAGATCTGCGTCGTTATTTAGATGACCTTTACACGAAGGAAGAAGCAAAGAATTTGCTTAACGGACTTCGTGATAAGGAGAATAGTGAACTGTTTGAAGGTTTGGCTACTGAAGTCTGGGAAGAATCCCGTACGCAGCAGCTTGGTACTGATTTGGAACGTGAGAAATATAAGAAAGAAGCTCATGAATTACTGAAACATATTGAACATTCAAAACGCACTTGGTTCCGTCGTGTAATATCTGTTGCTGCAAGTGTTGCTGCGGTTGCGTTTATAATATTAGGCAGTATCGGCTATTTGAATTACATGGATAAACAGAAAGTCACCTATGCCGAGATTACAACTTCGTTTGGTGAGAAGAAACAATTGCTTTTGCCCGACGGCACTATTTTGATTCTTAACTCTTGTTCATCGGTTCGTTATCCAAGTCATTTTGTGGGCGAAACCCGGGAAATTGCATTGGAAGGGGAAGGATATTTTAAAGTAGCTCGTAATGAAAGATTGCCTTTCATTGTTAAAACAGGAAACTTTGATGTCCGGGTACTGGGAACATGCTTTGACGTAAAAGCTTATCCTACCGATGAAATAGTTTCTGTCAGTGTGGAAAGCGGAAAAGTACAAGTAGACTTGCCGGAAGCTATGATGAGGCTGGTTGCCCAAGAACAGGTACTTATTAATACCATATCGGGCGAATACAGCAAACGGAAGGAGGAACGCGAAGTGGCGGGATGGATTAAAGGAACACTGCGTTTCAACAGTACTCCGATTCGTGATGTAGCTAAGGAGCTGGAGCGTGTTTACAATTGTCGGATAACCTTTGCTGTGGATAAAGAGTTTAATAACCTTATTTCGGGTGAGCATGATAATAAGAGTCTGGAATCGGTACTGAAATCCATTGAATATGTAAGTGGAGTAAAATATAAAAAACAAGGTCGGAATATATTACTTTATAAATAGAACCTGATTGTTTAACCTTGAAATCTAAAATGTGTATGAAAATAGAAACCTGATTTATCAAAAATAGGAGCATTCTTTAAAAGAACACTCCTATCATAAGCCCGGACGATTATTCAATAATTGGACCTGTTGAATAACGTTTCACGTGCTTTCGTGATTTTAATAACTTTAGTCAAATTACTAAAACACACAAATTTATGAATATTATTCCTATTTATAAAAAGAAACGCATAAATAGCGTTCTGTTTTTAGCTTTTTTACTATTCTCATGCCTCTGTACCTCTCCTTTATATGCTCAGGAGTTGAAAGAAAACAATATAACTCTTAAGGTACAAAATGAGTCTGTGGAGAATGTTTTCAACAAAATAAGCAAGATTACCAACTTTAAATTTTTCTATGATCAGGGAACAGTGAATAAAGCTCCCCGTGTATCTATCGATGTTAAGGCAGCAAGTTTGCAACAGATATTAAATGAGATAACTTCTCAATCTCAACTTTATTTCAATAGGACTAACAATACGATTGCTGTAAGTAAACACAAAGCCGGAAGCAACGAAATACAAGATGGAAAAACGAAGAATATTTCCGGTGTTGTATATGATGATAAAGGTGAACCTATTATTGGAGCCAGCATTGTGGTGCAGGGAACTACAAACGGTACAATAACAGACCTTGATGGAAATTATATGCTATCCAAAGTTCCTGAATCTTCAACTATTGTTGTTTCTTATGTCGGTTATAAAACAAAAAACTTCCCGGCAAAGGAGAATTTGTCTAAAATCATTTTGGTAGAAGACAGTAAGTTGATTGACGAAGTAGTAGTCGTGGGATATGGAGTGCAGAAGAAACGCGATGTAACTACCGCTATTTCAAGTGTACGTGCCAGTGACCTTGAGGGACAGCCTGTTACTTCTATGGCTGAGGCTATGGTTGGCAAGATGCCGGGTGTGCAGGTTACACAAGGAACAGGTGCACCGGGATCGGCATTGCAAATCAAAGTTCGTGGAACGGGAACTATTACTGCAGGTACTTCTCCGCTTTATGTGGTAGATGGTGTGCCTTTGGCAAAAGAGTCTTTGAATACTTTCAATATGAATGACGTTGAATCTATCGAGGTTTTGAAAGATGCTTCTTCTTCTGCAATCTATGGATCACGCGGTTCGAATGGTGTCGTGCTGATTACTACTAAGAAGGGTAAAGAGGGTAAAGCTACTGTAACTTATAACGGATATTATGGTTGGCAAACCGTATCCAGAAAGATTGATATGCTGAATGCTTATGAATATGCCGATTTGGTAAAAGATGCCCGTAATAACTCTTATTCGGATAAAATGGAGTCTGTAAATAACAAGCTTATTGCTCAGGGCAAAAGTCCGATACCTTACAGCATTAATGACAATAACGGTCTTCGTTTACAGAACTGTAACGATGTCAATACTATTATTCCAATGGAGATAGTTCCTTATCTGGAAGGTAAACAAGGTTTGATTGACACCGATTGGCAAGATGAAATATTCCGCACGGCAGGCATGCAGAATCATACGGTTTCTGTGTCCGGTGGTACTCCAAAAGTTAAATATTATGCTTCCTTAGATTATCTGGGACAAGAAGGTATTATTGTTAACAGTGATTTTAACCGTTACAGTGCACGCTTGAATCTTGATGTAACAGAAGGTATCTTTAAATTTGGAATAGCTCTTAACCCTTCGTTTGTAAAGAAGAACTCGGTACAGGCAGATGGTGCTTATAATAAGGATAATGGTGGTATTATCGCTTCTGCTTTGCATAGTTCCCCTATATTTCCGGTTTATAACGCGGATGGCAGTTTCTGTTTTGCACAAAACTCTTGGAGTGGCGATACTCAAACAGTATTGCCTAATGGAAAAACAAAAGGAGGAAATAATCAGACACAAGCGTGGAATCCGGTGGCTCTTGCCATGTTGCAGAAAGATGAAACAAGAGCAACCCGTATCTTTGGTAATGTATATGCTGAAGTAGCTTTCTTGCCTTCTTTAAAGTATCGTGCAAATTTTGGTGTGGATTTATACAGTGATGCCGAAGATACATTCCGTCCTTCTACCATTCCTTTGTCTAATAAAGCGGGTAATCCGGAGTCAATTCCTGAAGCTAAATCCAACACTTCAAGATTGTATAACTGGTTGTTTGAACAGACTGTCAACTTTACCAAAGACTTTAACGGACATTCTATTTCAGCTTTGGGTGGATGGACTATGCAGTATCAGAAAAATGAAAGTAACTATGCTTTTGCGAATGGGTTTATAACCAATAATATTCCGACTCTAAATGCAGGAACTGTAACAAGAGGTGACTCTAAAGCATCAGAGTGGGCTTTGCTTTCGGGCTTGGCAAGAGTTCAGTATAGCTACAATGGCAAGTATATGGCTTCCGGAGCTATCCGTGCCGATGGTGCTTCACGTTTTGGTAAAAACAACCGTTGGGGTATATTCCCTTCCGCTTCCATTGGCTGGCGTTTATCTGAAGAAAATTTTATGAAGTCACTTACTTTCATTGACGATTTGAAACTTCGTGCCAGTTATGGTTTGACAGGTAACTTCCGTATTCCTAATTATGGAGCGCAAGGCGAAGTGGGTTATTATAGCTATGTTCTTGGCGGCTCAAGTCCTACGGTGGTGAAAGGTGCAGCTCCGAAGAGTATGCCTAATCCTGATTTGAAATGGGAAAAAACAGCGCAGTTTAATGTTGGTTTTGATGCTTCTTTATTTAATAACCGCTTGACTTTAGGACTTGACTTGTATACAAGTAACACCTATGATTTGCTATTGGATGTGCCGGTACCAATGACTACCGGATATAAAACACGTTTGGAGAATATTGGTAAAGTAAATAATAAGGGTGTTGAATTCAATGTAGCTACCAACCATAAGTTCGGTGATCTTACTTGGGAAGTAAATTTCAATATATCAAAGAACATCAATGAAGTGAAACAATTAGGTCCGGGTAATGCGGATATTATTTATACCGGCTCCGTAAATAATGCTTATTTTATAACACGTGTGGGTGAGCCTATCGGTTCTTACTATTTACCGGTGGTAGAAGGTGTTTACAAGAATCAGGCAGAAATAGATGCTGCCGGTAAACTGGCTTATAAAGATTCTCCTACCAACTATGGCTTGGCCGATGCCAGACCGGGTGATTTTAAATTTAAGGATGTGAATGAAGACGGTATATTGGATATTCTTGATACCGACCGTGCTATCGTGGGTAATTATATGCCTAAGTTTACATATGGCTTTGGTACTTCTTTGGGATGGAAAGGTATTGATTTCAGTGTAGGCTTCCAAGGTGTTTATGGAAATAAGATATTGAACTTATCCCGTCGTTATTTCTACAACCATGAAGGTAACATGAATAACTATAAGGGAGCTCTGAACCGTTGGAAGTCCGAAAGTGATCCGGGAAGCGGCATGAATGTCCGTGCCAACCGTGTGTCGAAAGGACAAAACGGAACTACTTCTACATGGCATGTGGAAGACGGTTCTTATCTGAGAGTGAAGAATATCGTTATTGGTTATACATTGCCTAAAGTATGGACAAGTAAGGCTTTTATACAGTCTGCACGCATCTACTGTTCTATGCAGAATCCATTTACTTTCACCAAATATGAAGGATACAATCCTGAAGTAACAAACAGTAATGATGCTGTGAAGACCGGTGAAGACTACGGTGTATATCCATTAGCTAAAACAACTTCTATTGGTGTTAATCTTACTTTCTAATTTAAAAACATAATGAACGTATGAAAAAACTAATTATATCTGCCTGCTTAGTAGCAGCGCTTACAAGTTGCGAAAGTTTCCTTGATCTTAAACCGATTGATTTTCCTACGGAAGAAACATTCTACACTGATGTGAAAGGATTGGAAGGAGCGGTTATCGGTGCTTATGACGAGTTACAATCCGGTGACCAATATGGTTCCAAGTTCCTGTTGCTGATGGAAACCAGAGGAGATAATATAACAAACAACAACTCCGGTGGTGGAGGTGGTGTAGCCTATCAGATTGAAGTCTTTAATGATACACCGGCTAACTCTAATTTCTCGGCAAGCTGGTTGTCTATTTATACATCCATTTATCGTTGCAATCTTATCTTACAGAATGCAGAGACAGTGCAGATGAGCGACGAACAAAGAACTAAGATTGTGGGACAGGCTTCTTTTATCCGTGCGTTGTCTTACTTTAATGCTGTCCGCTTATGGGGAAAGATTCCTTTGATTACCAAGACGCAAACTGTAACTGAGGCTCGTAATAATAAGCGTGCTGACGAGTCTGTTATTTATGAACAGATTATTCAGGATTTAGGTAAGGCTAAAGCTCTTCCGAAATCTTGGGCAGCCGGAGAAAGGGGCAGAGTTACATCTTATGCCGCATCTGCTTTACTTGCTAAAGTTTATCTGTATCAGAAACGTTACGGAGATGTGGTAACAGAGTTGAAACCTTTGGTAGATGCTATTCACGCAGGAAAAGACTTATCTCTTGTGCCAATGCCTCAGAGCTTTCCGAATAATTTGAAAACAAGTAAGGACATTATCTTTGCTGCACAATATTTAAAGGGAGGAGTAGGAGAGTCTGTTGCCGAGAACAGCCGTTATAACAATAACGATAGTGGCAATGAGATAACTTTGCCACAAAGTGCTTTCGAAGATGGGGACAACCGCAAGGCAATGGTTGCTCCTACCGGGAATGCCAAACGGCCTGAAAAATTTAATTCGCCTGCCGAGAATAAGGAAACATCTCAAGACTTCCCGATTCTGCGCTGTGCCGAAGTGATGTTGATGTATGCTGAAGCGTTGAATGAAACAACAACTGCTTATCCTGATGCCGAAGCGTTTGCTGCATTGAATGATGTTAGAAATAATGCCGACTTGGGTAATAAGACAGTTGCGGATTGTCCGACAAAGGATGATTTCCGTAAAGCAGTTTGGAATGAGCGCCGTTTGGAATTGGCTTTGGAATGCGACCGTTGGTTTGATATTGTTCGTACCGGCCAGTTTGAAACTGTTTTTCCGGGTGTGGCTGCCTATCGCCAGATTTACCCGATTCCACAAACTGAAATCGAGAATGTAAACGACCGTACGGGATGGCAAAATCAGGGTTATTCCATAACAGATTGATAAATAAGGAAAGATGAGAAGAATTACTTTATTATTCTTACTCGTTCTGCTAGTGCTGCCGGTGTGCGCACGCAGAGACATTAATTTTTTGATTGCGGAACTGAAAAATCCGCAATCAGGATATGTCTTTGTTGCCGCTCACCGTGGCGACTGGCGGAATGCTCCCGAAAACTCCTTGCAGGCTGTAAAGAACTGCATTGAGATGGGAGTGGATATTGTGGAGATTGATCTGAAGAAGACCAAAGACGGTCAGCTTATCTTAATGCATGACAAGACAATAGACCGTACTACTACAGGGAAAGGCATACCTGCCGACTATACACTCGAAGAACTTAGGAAGTTTTATTTGAAGAACGGTGCAGGTCACAAAACAGCACATAAAGTAGCAACACTCGAAGAGATTTTGAATCTAGCAAAAGGAAAAATTTTGTTGAACATAGACAAGGGATATGACTATTTTAAAGATGTTTATGCTCTGTTACAGAAGACCGGAACTATCGATCAGGTTATCGTCAAATCCGAATTACCTTTTGAACAGGTTAAATCTGAAAACGGAGATGTGTTGAAGAAAGTTCTGTTCATGCCCGTTGTTCACTTAAATAAGGAGGGGGCAAAACAAACCGTGCTTTCTTATGAGAAAGAGTTTAATCCGTTTGCTTATGAATGTGTCTTTAGTGAGGCAACTCCCGAAGTAATGGATATATTGACGGGAATAAGAAAACATCATTCCGGATTATGGATTAACTCATTATGGCCGGAACTATGTGGCGGACATGATGATGATAAAGCCGTAGAACAAGGATTGGCAGAAGATAGTTGGGGGTGGTTGCTGAAAAACGGCTGTACTATAATACAAACAGACCGTCCGGCTCTGTTGATAAATTATTTATCGGAAAAAGGATTGCGTTAAAACGAACATTATGAAGAAACATATATTATTGAGCATCGGCTTATGTCTTTGCTTGGCTTGTTGTTTGCCTTTGTCGGCACAGAATCGCATAGCTCAAATCAGAGCAATATTAGAGAATCCCAATACAGATAAAGTATTAGTTGTGTCGCATCGTGGAGATTGGCGTAATGCAACCGAGAATTCATTGGAAGCGATAGAGAATGCCATTAAAATGGGGGTGGACGTAGTTGAGATAGATTTACACAAAACGAAAGACGGACAAATCATCCTGATGCACGATGCAACATTAGACCGTACCACTACGGGGAAAGGCAAGATTGCGGACTGGACTTTGGATTCTATTAAAACACTTAAGTTGAAAAACGGCTGTGCTATCAAGACTAAATATAAAGTTCCTACTTTGGAAGAAGCATTGCTTGTAGCCAAAGGCAAGATTATGGTGAATCTGGATAAGGCTTTCCCTATTTTCGATGATGTGTATAAGATACTTGAAAAGACCGGAACCACCGACCAGATTATTATGAAAGGCACCGAGCCGGTGGATAAGGTAAAGAAAGACTTCGGCAAGTATCTGGATAAGGTTATCTATATGCCTATCGTGAACTTAGACCACAAAGATGCACTTTCCCAAATAGACCGTTTTGTGAAAGAGATGCATCCCCTCGCATTCGAGTTGCTTTATGTGTCCGATGAGAATCCGGCTCCCAAGCAAGTGGCGGAAATGTTAAAAGGGAAAAGCCTGATATGGTATAACACCCTTTGGGATACTATGGCGGGAGCACATGATGATGATATGTCTTTGGAAGATCCCGACAAAGGCTACGGATACCTCATTGATACGTTGGGAACAAGAATCTTGCAAACAGACCGCCCGGCATATCTGATAGATTATCTGAAATCCAAGAATAGGCATAATTACTAAAAGACAAGGGGAATTATGCTTAAACAATTAATTGATTTTTATCGTATCTCTCCTCCCAAACCACTGTTGGAGGGAAGTGAAGCACAGCTTCATAAACGATATAAATATTTGCAGTGGTCTACATTCCTTTCGGCAACACTGGGGTATGGTCTTTATTATGTGTGCCGTTTAAGTTTGAATGTGGTGAAAAAGCCTATTGTGGACGAAGGGATATTTTCGGAAACAGAGTTGGGTATTATCGGTTCGGTCTTGTTCTTTACTTATGCGATAGGTAAGTTCACAAACGGATTTCTTGCCGACCGTAGTAATATCAACCGTTTCATGACTACCGGGCTGCTGATTACGGCTTTGGCGAATTTGTTTCTCGGCTTTACAAATTCGTTTATTCTGTTTGCAATACTTTGGGGCTTGAGTGGTTGGTTCCAGTCTATGGGAGCCGCTTCCTGTGTCGTTGGTCTTTCTCGTTGGTTTAGTGATAAGGATCGCGGCTCCTTTTATGGTTTCTGGTCTGCCAGTCATAATATAGGTGAGGCTTTTACGTTTATTATTGTGGCATCCATTGTAAGCGCGTTTGGTTGGCGTTATGGTTTTATGGGAGCCGGTTTGATAGGTTTGTTGGGAGCTCTGATAGTGTGGAAGTTCTTTCATGATTCACCTCAAAGTAAAGGACTTCCCGCTCCGGAGCATGAAGCAAAGGAGAAGCAGTCTGCCGAAGATTTCAACAAAGCCCAGAAACAGGTGCTTACCATGCCTGCGGTGTGGATTCTTGCCCTGTCCAGTGCCTTTATGTATGTGAGCCGTTATGCGGTAAACAGTTGGGGAGTATTTTATCTTGAGGCACAGAAAGGATATTCCACGCTCGATGCAAGTTTCATTATCTCCATCAGTTCCGTTTGCGGAATTGTGGGAACCATGTTTTCGGGTGTTATCTCGGATAAATTCTTTGGCGGACGGCGCAATGTTCCTGCTCTGATATTCGGTTCATTGAATGTTGTTGCTCTTTGCCTGTTCCTTCTCTTTCCCGGTGTGCATTTCTGGATTGATGCCTTGGCAATGGTTTTGTTTGGCTTGGGTATCGGTGTGCTGATTTGTTTCCTCGGTGGATTGATGGCTGTCGATATTGCTCCACGCAATGCTTCGGGGGCGGCACTGGGTGTTGTGGGAATAGCCAGTTACATAGGTGCGGGCTTGCAGGATGTGATGAGCGGAGTGCTGATTGAAAGTAATAAGACGGTGGTGAACGGTGTGGATGTTTATAATTTCACTTATATTAATTGGTTCTGGATCGGAGCTGCTGTGCTTTCGGTGTTGCTCGCTTTGTTTGTGTGGAATGCAAAATCGGGCGATTAAAGTACATAATTATAATATGATGGTTTTCTCCTTTCACTGCTTTCAGGATCTCTGAAATAGCGTGATGGAGGTAAAAGCGGATGAAAGCAAAGGCCGAAAATTGCTTTCATCCGCTTTCATTGCTTTCATAGAATGTATATCTTTGTATGAAACTAATAACATTTCTCATGAAAGAAGGAATAAATAAGGAGATAGACCTGTCTGTTTCCTGTTATGGCACAACCAAAGAGTTGCCTTATGATATGGCAATTCTTCCGTGGGGGGCAACAGAACCCCACAATTATCATCTGCCTTATATGACGGATTGTATCTTGTCTCACGATGTGTCGGTCGATGCGGCTGCACTTGCCTTGAAAGAATACGGAGTGCGTTGCATGGTATTGCCACCCGTGACTATGGGTTCACAGAATCCGGGACAGCGTGGTCTGCCTTTTTGTATTCATGCACGTTACGAAACTCAAAAAGCTATTTTGACAGATATTGTTGCTTCGCTGCAAGTGCAGGGACTTCGTAAACTGGTTATTATCAACGGACACGGCGGAAACAGCTTTAAGAATATGATTCGTGATTTGGCAGTTGATTTTCCCGATTTTCTGGTTGTTGCAGGAAATTACTATCAGTCGGTTCCGGCAAAAGACTTCTTTGATGTGCCGGGCGACCATGCCGATGAGATAGAAACATCGGTAATGATGTATTATCATCCCGAACTTGTTAATCTTGAAGAAGCCGGAGACGGTGCATATAAACCTTTCACCGCATCTTCCCTTCGTGAAGGTATCGTGTGGACACCACGCAATTGGTCAAAGGTTTCGACAGATACGGGTGTAGGCTGTCCCAAGCTTGCTACTGCCGATAAAGGGAAACGTTTCATTACCGCAGTTGTGAAGAAACTTGCAATCATGCTTTCGGAACTTGCCCAAGGTGATATTTATGAATAAACGGTTATAAGGCTCTTATAGCTAAACGGTATTTATCCATTGTGGTGCTTTTGTGTATTTGCTTCCTGATCTTCCTATCCATTTCGGGAAGCAGATACTCCCAGAAAGGCTTCATCTTGCTTAGTAGTTGTGCATCGCCTTGTAAATATCCGCTGTAATGTTCCAGAATCAGGGAATGCAATACTTTTACTTTCCCAACCTTTTCTTCGAAAGGCATCGCTTCTCCTTGCCGGTATTCCAAGCCCAAAGCCGGGTTGGCGAGCAATCCCCTTCCTACCATGATACCTGCTAAGTGAGGAAAGCGTGAAGTCAGCTTTTCAATGTCTTCCACAGTGCATATGTCACCGTTATAAATGAGCGGATGTTTGCACTCCTGATAGAATTTGTCAAACATATCCATATTTACTTCACCTTTATACTGCTGCCTGCCTATGCGCGGATGTAGTGTGATGTGCTTTAAAGGAACTTCATTAAGCATGGGTAAGAGTGCAAAACATTCTTCGGGATTTTCCCAGCCTAACCTCATCTTCACTGAGAAAGTTATTTGCGGATATTTCTCCATTGTGTGAAGCAAAGCGGATACTTCTTCGGGATGAGGCAGAATGCCCGAACCTTTGTGCCGGTGGGCGAGCATGGGAAAAGGGCATCCCATGTTTATGTCTGCTTCCGTATATCCTTTTTCGATGAAAAGGGAAAGAATATGCTCCATTTCATCGGGAGTATTGGCTATCAGTTGGGGAACAACATGTTTTACGGTGTTGTTATCCGGTTCTATGTCCCTCAGTTCCCTGTTTCGGAAATCTCCTTTATCCAGCCTGACGAACGGAGTGTAGTATGTATCTATTCCTCCGAATACCTGTTCGTGTGCATTCCGGTAAGCTGCTTCTGTATATCCTTGCAAGGGGGCGAAGTAAACGGGGACTTTAGTGCTCATTGATTCTTTTTTCATATGATTGTTTTGCTCCATGTTTAATGAGTAAATTCCATAATTCGGGATTGGTTTGTTTATCTACGAGTGAAAGCAAATCTTCATCAGGTTTGATTTCCGCGCCATAATCAAGTAGCAGTCGTATGATGTCAGTGCTTCCGATCTTGACTGCCGCATGGAGAAGCGTTTCTTCATATATATTTGAACAAGTTGGGAAATTTACCCGTGCTCCGTGTTCGAGAAGCATCCGTATCCGCTTGATGTCCGAGTTATAGACAGCCGACCATATAGGAGTAACCCCGCCCGCATTCACATCTGCACCACGTTCAATAAGTAAATTGGCAGATCGCAGGTCATGATTGGAAATGGCCGACCTGAGAGCTGTTCTAATATTATCTCTTGTTTCTATGGCGTTGATGTCCCATCCATTGTCGAGAAGAAACTCCACTACACGGGATGCTTGAATGGAAGCGGAATCACAATACTGCCAGTCAATCTCCATTTGATGATGTTCATAGTAATAGACCATCATATCCGCCAGATTATAATATGCAGCTTTGGGATGTTCGTTGAAATATGGCTCGGCAAGGTCGATGCGATTCTTTTTCAACATACTGTACAATATGTAGCTTTCGGGATCTCCTGTTTTCGATGCTATCCGGCTTATCTGTTTGTATGAAATGTTTTTGTCATCAAGCATTTCCGTAAACCGGGAAGATGTGTCTCTTTGCAAAAACGATCCGAATTCACTAATGGCAACAATTGCCGGAAAGAGATAATAGGCTGTAATAGTGACGGCCCATATCCATTCTCTTGTTTCCGTATGCGTGCATTTGTAGAGCGATAGTATCAGAATGGAAGGAAAGGCGAGCAAAATGATTAGAAAGATGATCAGGACGATAAACAATTGTGGTGTCAGACTTGGTGTACCTCCTATATGAATTGTATGGCTCAAAGCCCAGATTATACCTCCCCAGGCTATGGCAGACAGGATAAGTGCAATTATTATCAGCATCACTTTGTTCATGTATGGATTAAATTAATTGACCGTTCTCGTCATAATTATCACGTTGGATGCACTCTCCATCCCGCCACCGGTAAACAGACCTTAGTGTGCCATCGCAATACTGTTCACGAAGAGAGATGTTATCTTTCACATAACTGCCCTTTTGGTCATAACTACCGTCCTTGTTGTAGAGTTGGAATTCTCCGTCTCTATCTCCGTTGTGATAAGTATAGATTGATTCAGGTTTGCCATCCGGATAATACTTGCGTGAAATGCCTTCTCTTTTTCCTGCTGAATATTCGGTTTCTTCTTTCAGTATCCCGTTTTCATAATACCATCGAGCCATCCCGTTGCGGCTACCGTTCTTGTAGCTGCACGTATATTTTATTTCACCATGAGGACGTTTGGCGATTGAATCGGTATAATAGGTAATATATTCACCTTCTGCCAAGCCATTTATATATACCGCATCCGTTACCAACTGCCCGTTGGTGTGATACTTCTTGAGCGGACCGTTCAGTTTGCCGTCAGTGTAAGTCGCTGTTGCGGCAACAGTCAGTCCGTCTCCGATGGTGTAATAGGAACAAAAGTCACCGTCACACCGTCCGTCTTTTACCTGAGTGGTATATAGATTGGGGAAAGGAAATTCATCGACAATGCCCGTCTTATCCAGTTTGCCCGTAAAGGGTTTACCTGTGCCAATCGTGCAAATTAATTCCGCCGAATCCAAGTACAAGGTAAAGTTTTTAGAACTTACCAGCTTTCCTTCGGCATAGATGCGCTCATCATCCATTCTGCCGTCTTTGTGATAATAAGTCCAGTTGCCGTCCGGTATTCCTATTCGTTCTCCATCGTCCCATGTATTTCCTTTGAAGTAGCCGCTTTCCATCAATTTCCCATTCGGGTAATAGGATTTATAGGGGCCTGATATTTCACCTCTCTCGTAGGTTTCGACAGACTTTACCGTTCCGTCCGGATAATATTCGGTAACTTTTCCGTGTTTGTTCTCTTTCCCATATCTTCCTATGTAATGCCCTTCTTCGCGAATCTTACCATACTCATCATACTTTGTATAGGGAGAAAGGAGATTGTCCGCCCGGTGATCCTTATATTCATTTATTGAAAAAATGGCGATAAGTCCCACTATCAGCGCCAGAAAAGCAATCCACCATGTCCGCACATACCAATGGGCAAGTATGATGGAGAGAACGAACCAAATGATACATGAGAACAGACACCCGTAATAGTATGCAAACCCGGCGGCCATACCTGCACCGGCAGCATCGGTTGACTCTCTGAAATCTTTGAATGAGTTCATCCACGGGACGATGACATAAACCAAAAGCGGATAAACAGCCGAAGTTATGATGAAAAACAGAGTTTTATAAATAGTCTGCATGCGATTACTGATATAGGATTACTTGTGTAAAGAATAAATATATGAAACAAATATATTATTTTTATATCGAAAGGTAAGGATAATATCATTTTTTTCATAAAAAGATGTCTATTTGCTGCATATTCGTATATTTGCACAAGAAATAAAAACCTCTATATATTATGAAGAACATGTTAGAAATAGTGTCGCACTTCGCGACTGTCGGTTCCATTTGCGAAATTAATCCGTTGGGCTCAGGTCTTATTAACGATACTTATAAGGTGGTGACACGGGAAGAAGACAAACCCGATTATGTGTTACAGAAAATCAATAATGCCATATTCCGGGATGTGGATATGCTGCAAGAGAATATTTCGGCCGTAACCGGTCATATCCGTAAGAAACTGGAAGATTGCGGTGAAAAGGACATTGACCGTAAAGTACTCCATTTCATTGATACCAATGAGGGAAAGCGTTATTACATTGATGAAGACGGAAGATATTGGCGCATGATGGTGTTCATCCCAAATGCCAAGACTTATGAAACCGTTAACCCCGAGTATTCTTATTATGCCGGAAAAGCGTTCGGAGAGTTTCAGGCAATACTTGCCGACATACCTGCCCGGTTGGGAGAAACCATACCCGACTTTCATAACATGGAGTTCCGCTTGAAACAACTTCGCGAAGCAGTGCATGGCAATGCTGTCGGCCGCTTGGACGAAGTGAGGTTTTATGTGGACGAAATGGAAAAGAGGGCAGAAGAAATGTGCAAGGCAGAACGCTTGCACCGTGAAGGCAAGTTGCCGAAACGTGTTTGCCATTGCGACACCAAAGTGAACAACATGATGTTTGATGAAGACGGAAAGGTACTTTGTGTAATCGACCTCGATACGGTGATGCCGAGCTTTATATTCTCGGATTATGGCGACTTTCTCCGCACTGCTGCCAATACCGGCGATGAAGATGATAAGAACTTGGATAACGTTAACTTCAACATGGAAATCTTCAAGGCATTCACCCGGGGATATATCGAATCGGCAAAAGGTTTCCTTACTCCGCTGGAAATAGAAAACCTGCCGTATGCGGCTACGCTTTTCCCATACATGCAGTGCGTCCGTTTCCTTGCCGACTATATTAACGGCGATACTTATTACAAGATTAAATACCCGGAGCATAACCTTGTCCGCACCAAAGCGCAGTTCAAACTGTTGCAAAGTGCCGAGGCTTGTGTCCCTGAGATGAAAGAATTTATTGAAAGTTGTTTATAATCCCTATGCACCGATGAATACATTGACAGTAAAGAAGATAAATGCATGTTGCGGCGTGTCGGCGGAAGGCTTGTCCGCCTTGCTCGACAAAGAAAACATTCCGTTTCATGCAATAGATAACGTGAATTGGAAAGAATATCCTTATCAACCCGAAGTCCGTTTTCGCATAGCCCATACGAATAATGCTGTTTTGCTCAACTACCGGGTAAAGGAAAAGAGCGTGCGTGCCAAGTATGGTGAGGACAACGGCTCTGTGTGGACGGATTCTTGTGTGGAGTTCTTTGTGATTCCTGCCTCAGACGGAGTTTATTACAACATAGAATGCAACTGCATCGGCACGGTGCTGGTAGGAGTGGGTAAGGTTCGTAATGACCGCGAACGTGCTCCGCAGGAAGTTACTTCCGGAATCCAACGCTGGTCCAGTCTCGGTTCTCAACCATTCGAAGAACGGATAGGCGAGTGCTCTTGGGAGCTATCCCTTGTCATTCCTTATTCTGTATTCTATCACCATGAATTAAACACACTCGATGGAGCGGAGATAAAAGGTAATTTCTATAAGTGTGGCGATGAGTTGCAAACTCCCCACTTCCTTTCATGGAACAAAATAGAAATAGAAAAGCCCGATTTCCACCGTCCCGATTTCTTTGGGAGCTTGCGGTTCGAGTAAAGAACGGAATATTTAATAACTTTATTACCGATACCTAACCTGTTTCTTCAGCATAGTTAAGCCTGTTTATGCGTATACTTAGATAACTTGACAACTGTCGATTAATAACTTGACAGCTGTCAAGTATTAAATTGACAATTGTCAAGTATATAATTGACAGCTGTCAAGTTATTAAGTTCCCTGCATAAATTAGCTTGGCCCTCCTTAAAAAATGCTTTAATATTGCCGTATAAAGCCCTTGACTTTCCCGTCTTTCATTTGAATTTTTCCTTTCATTCTATAAATAATTGCAAAGTATGCTGTTAAGTTTGAGGAAACCTTTATTTTTGCACCATGTTAAAAATGAACTATCATAGAATCAGGCAAGTTGCTTTGGGTGCAGTCGGTGCGGTTGTGTTGACGGTACTGATGTATTCTTGTGCCAATATAGGCAATCCGGATGGCGGGGCTTATGACGAAACTCCTCCCAAGTTCTTGAAAAGTACTCCGGCAATGGGGGCTTTGAATAATACCCGGAAGAAAGTGACTCTTGAATTCGATGAGTACATCAAGCTTGAAAAGGCTTCTGAAAAGGTGGTAGTGTCTCCTCCGCAGATTGAGATGCCGGACATCAAACAGAATGGAAAGCACATTACGATTGACCTGAAAGACTCGCTGAAAGCCAATACTACATACACGATAGACTTCTCGGATGCGATTGTGGATAATAACGAAGGCAATCCGTTGGGTAACTTTGCTTTCACATTCTCTACGGGTGCCGAGATAGATACTATGGAAGTGTCGGGAACTTTGCTCGAAGCATCCAACTTGGAACCGGTGAAAGGTATGCTCGTGGGGCTTCATTCCAATCTTACCGATTCGGCATTTACCAAATTACCCCTCGAACGTGTTGCTCGCACCGATAGCCGCGGACATTTCACTATCCGGGGAATTGCGCCGGGAACTTACCATATATTCGGTTTGCAGGATATGGATCAGGACTTTGCATTCAGCCAGAAAAGCGAAGCGCTTGCTTTCAATGATTCGGTGATCATTCCCCGTTTTGAGGAACGTATGCGGTATGATACCATCTGGCAAGATACGTTGACCATAGACACGATTATGGAGAGCAAATATACTCACTATCTGCCCGACCATGTGTTGCTGCGTTCATTCAAAGAAACAAATCCGGTTCAGTATCTCACCAAGAGCGAGCGTCTCACCCCTCATAAGTTTACGCTCTATTTTACTGCCCCTGCCGATACACTTCCTACCATAAAGGGATTGAACTTCAATGAAGAAGATGCTTTTCTGATTGAAAAGAGCTTGAAGAACGATACAATCAATTATTGGGTAAAAGACTCCTTGCTCTATAAGAAAGACACCCTCAGCATGAGCGTGGATTATCTGTATACCGACACACTGGGCAAACTTGTTCCCCGCACGGATACTCTCTATATGGCAACGAAAAAGTATAAGGGTGGCGGCGAGCAACCTAAGAAAAAAAAGAAGAAAAAAGAGGATGAACCGGAACCAACGGTGTTCCTGACTGTTAGTGTAGATGCTCCGTCGGCAATGGATATCTATAAGAATATCCGTCTGAACTTTGACGAGCCTGTTGCCCGCTTTGACTCTGCGGCTATTCACTTGGAACAAAAGGTGGATTCACTCTGGAAAGATGTTTCCTTTGCTTTCCAACGGGATACCAGCCAACTCCGGTCGTTTGAATTGGCAGCCAACTGGGAACCGGGACAGGAGTATAAGTTCAGGGTGGATTCGACAGCCTTTCACGGTTTGTACGGTCTGTTTACAGATAAGATAGAGCAAAGCTTTAAAGTGCGCAGCCTTGAAGAGTATGGTGCTATATACTTTAATATCGCAGGGGCGGATTCCATTGCTTTTGTGGAATTGCTCGACGGACAAGACAAACCGATACGCCATGCTAAAGTAGTTGACGGGCAAGCCGACTTTTATTATCTGAATCCGGGGAAATATTATGCCCGCTTGGTGAACGATACGAATGGAAACGGCGTTTGGGATACGGGCAGCTACGCGGAGAAACGCCAGCCTGAGATGGTGTATTATTATCCTCAGGAACTTGAATTGAAGGCTAACTGGGAATTGGAACAAGACTGGAATGTTACGGCTGTTCCGCTCGATAAACAGAAGCTGGATAATCTTAAAAAACAAAAACCTGATGAAGACAAGAAGAAACAAAATAGGAACAGGGACCGCCAGAGGTAATTGCTTGCTGGCACTGCTGTTCGCATGTCTTTTATTTACTGTTTCAACTCCTGCCAAAGCCCAGTGCGAGGCCGATAACATAGCTTTCAAGTCGGGAGAACATGTGATGTATGATTTGTTCTTTAACTGGAAGTTTATTTGGTACAAGGCAGGGATTGCCAGTCTCACAACGAATGAAACACGCTATGAGGGGAAACCTGCATGGCGTTTGAATCTGCTTGCACTCAGTAATAAACAAGCCGACCGCTTCTTCAAGATGCGTGACACGCTGACTTCTACAATCAGTGACCGCATGCAGCCGCTTGCTTTCCGCAAAGCATCCGAAGAAGGCAAGAGATTTACGATAGATGAGGCGAAGTTCACTTACCGTGACGGAACTTGCTATATCAATCAGAAACGTACGCGAATAGACCGTGGTGGTGAAACTTACTTGAGTGAGCAGAGTGACAGCCGTTGCATTTACGATATGTTGAGCATCCTTGCACAAGCCCGTTCGTTTAATCCCGAAGACTACGTTATAGGTCAAAAGATAACTTTCCCAATGGCAACCGGCAGGGATGTGGAGGAACAGACACTTATTTATCGCGGAAAGGAAACATTCAAGGCGGAAAATAAAGTGACTTACCGTTGCTTGGTATTCTCATTGGTGGAATATAAAGACGGCAAGGAGAAGGAGGTAATCACTTTCTATATTACAGATGACTGGAATCACCTCCCTGTCCGCCTGGATATGTATCTGAATTTCGGTTCGGCTAAAGCTTTCCTGAAAACTGTAAGAGGAAACAGGCATCCTCTCAGCTCCATTGTTAAAGACTAAAGGGCAATTCGTTGTCTTTGCGGAACACCGTCGCGCTAAAGCTTGCGATTAAATCGCCGGATTGGTTTGTTATATCCACATCGTAATGTCCTGTTCGTTTGTGGATAAAACGTTCGCGTGCTTCGGCGGTCAGCACATCGCCCGGTCCGCTTGTGCGGAAGAAACTTATATTCGAAGTAAGAGAAAGAGCCAACGTTCCGTAAGAATTTGCCGCTGCTGCCAGTGCAAGGTCTGCCAAGGTAAACAGCGCTCCACCCTGAGTGGTGTTTCCTGCATTCAGGTGCGATTCGTTCACTGTCATTTGAGCCTTGCCATATCCCCGGCTTATTTCCACAAGTTCTATTCCTGCATCGGTAGCAAAGCGGTCGTGCTTAAAAAACTCTTTTGCGTTCATGGTTGTTCTTTCTCCGGTTCTTTATTTATTCAACTTCCATTCGAAGCCGTCCTTTGTATCTTTAATCTCAAAGCCTAAAGCAGTGAGTTCGTTGCGGATTTTGTCCGAAGTAGCCCAGTCTTTGTTTGCTTTGGCTTGTATTCGCTGTTCAAGCAGCATGTCCACTACTTTACCATAAACAGCTTCATTGCCGGTAGAAGAACTTGCTTCTTCTTTTAATCCCAAGATGTCAAAGGCAAAAAGATGGAATACGTCTTTCAGCTCTTGCAAATCTTCTGCCGAGATAGTATTGTTCCCGGCAATGATATTGTTAATGACTTTGGCAGCATCAAACAAGTGGGAGATGACAATCGGTGAGTTAAGATCATCGTTCATTGCTTCATAGCACTTGGCACGCAAGCCTTTAATGTCCACGTTGGATGTTGCCGCCGGAGTAATCTTATCCAGATTAGCCACAGCTTCCATCAACCGTTGCAATCCTTTTTCCGATGCTTGCAGGGCTTCGTTGCTGAAATCCACTGTACTGCGGTAATGAGCTTGCAGGATAAAGAAACGGATAGTCATTGGGCTGTATGCTTGTGTCAACATCGGGTGCGTACCGCTGAAGAATTCATCCAATGTGATGAAGTTACCCAGTGATTTACCCATCTTCGTCCCGTTGATGGTTATCATATTGTTGTGCATCCAGTAATGAACCATGTCATCGCCTTGTGATGCTACCGATTGTGCAATCTCGCATTCGTGGTGAGGGAAGATTAAGTCCATTCCTCCGCCGTGAATATCGAAGTGTTCGCCTAAGTACTTGCGTCCCATAGCCGTACATTCGCAATGCCAACCCGGAAAACCGTTGCTCCACGGTGAAGGCCAGCGCATGATGTGTTCGGGCTGTGCACACTTCCACAAAGCAAAGTCGGCAGGATTATGCTTTTCGCTCTGTCCGTCCAATTCACGGGTAGTATTTAATACATCATCCAAGTTGCGTCCCGACAGCTTTCCGTAACGGTGGTCTTTATTGTATTTGGCAACATCGAAGTAAACCGAACCTTCACTTTCGTAAGCATATCCGTTTTTTAAGATTTCTTCTACAAGCTTGATTTGTTCGATGATATGTCCCGAAGCGTGCGGCTCGATGCTGGGAGGGAGCACGTTCAATGCTTCCATTGCCTTGTGGTAACGGTTCAGGTAATACTGAACCACTTCCATTGGTTCCAACTGTTCGAGACGTGCTTTCTTAGCAATCTTGTCTTCGCCTTCGTCGGCATCATGTTCAAGATGACCTACGTCGGTAATGTTTCGCACATAGCGCACCTTGTATCCTATATGAGTAAGGTAACGGAATAGTAAATCGAAAGTGATTGCAGGGCGTGCGTGTCCCAAGTGTGCATCACCGTAAACCGTTGGTCCGCAGACATACATTCCCACGTGAGGAGCGTGCAAAGGCACAAACAACTCCTTCTTTCTATCTAATGTATTGTAAATAGTCAGTTGCTGTTCCATAACTTATTGTTTTTAGAAAGCACAAAGTTATAATAAATCTTTTTACTTTTGTGCGTTATTACATAAAATATGGTAGCAAACAGACGCGTTTTATTGGGTATGAGTGGCGGAACGGATAGCTCGGTGGCAGCTATACTGTTGCAGGAAGCCGGCTATGAAGTGACGGGAGTGACCTTCCGTTTCTATGAGTTGGGCGGTTCCACAGAGCATCTGGATGATGCCCGTGCGCTAGCTTCCCGTTTAGGTATCGAGCACATTACTTATGATGCCCGGGAGGTATTCAAGGAGCAGATCATTGATTATTTTATCCGTGAATATATGGCGGGGCACACCCCTGTTCCCTGCACACTGTGTAATAACTATCTTAAATGGCCTTTGCTGGCAAAACTGGCAGATGAACGGGACATTCATCACATTGCAACCGGGCATTATGTGCGCAGGCAGCAGATAAACGGCTGTTGGCATATCGTATGCGGTGCGGATGAAGAGAAAGACCAATCATTTTTCCTTTGGGGATTGAAACAGGATATTCTTTCGCGGATGCTTTTGCCGTTGGGTGATTATACCAAGCAGCAGATAAGACAGATTGCGGCGGAAAGAGGCTTTCAAAAGGTAGCCACGAAGAAAGACAGTATAGGTGTGTGCTTTTGCCCGATGGATTATCGCAGTTTCCTGAAGCGCGAAGTGCCTGCCGATAAAATAGCTCCCGGTAACTTCGTAGATGAAAACGGGCATTTCATAGCCAAGCACGAGGGATTTCCTTTTTATACCATAGGACAGCGAAGGGGATTGGGCATTCATCTGAACCGTGCCGTTTTCGTAAAAGAGATATTTCCCGAAGCAAACCAAGTGGTGCTGGGCAGCTTGCAGTCACTCGAAAAGAATGAGATGTATCTGAAAGACTGGAACATCATTCAGCATGATTTGCTGTTGGGACACGCGGATGTGGTGGTGAAGATACGCTACCGCAAACAAGAGAACCACTGCACGGTGAGCATTACTCCCGACAATTTGCTGCACGTGCAGCTTTACGAACCTCTCACAGCTATTGCCTCCGGACAAGCTGCGGCATTCTATCGTGGAAACCTGCTGTTGGGCGGAGGTATCATTGCCTGAGTGGAGATTAAAACTTGCCGTTGTTTAGATCACTTGACAATTGTCGAGCGATCACTTGACAGTTGTCACGTATTCACTTGACGGTTGTCGCGTGATCGCGCGACAATTGTCAAGTGGTTACTTAGACGGTATGATTATACCTGTTATTGCCTTTGTCCGGGCTTATTGATTTAGTCTGAGCATCTCCTCTATGTAGTCTCTTGTGTTACTTAATCGCGGCACTTTATGCTGACCTCCCAGTTTCCCCTTTTCTTTCAGCCAATCGTGGAAGAGGTTTTTGCGGGCAACAATTACTTCGAGCGGTTGCAATGCGATGTCTTTATATCGCTTGGCTTCATAGTCGGAGTTTATTTCTTTTAAAGACTCATCGAGTACTGTGGCAAACTTCTCTACCGAATCGGGCATTTGGGCAAATTCTATCAACCATTGATGACGGCACTTGGCGCGTTCATCCATGAATACCGGTGCGGCAGAGTATTCGTTAACTTGTGCTCCCGTAGCAGCGCAGGCCTTTGCTAATCCCTTTTCTGCATTATCGATAATAAGCTCTTCGCCGAATGCATTGATGAAATGTTTGGTTCTCCCGGTAATGACAAACTTGTGCGGATGTTTGCTAGTGAAACGCACTGTGTCACCTATCATGTATCGCCACAAGCCACAGGAAGAACTGATAACCACAGCATAGTTCTTGTTCAGTTCCACATCGGCGAGGCACACGGTTTTCGGGTTTTCGTTGTCCAGTTCTTCCATCGGGATGAATTCATAGAAGATTCCATAGTCGATCATCAGCAGCATTGACGGATCGGACAAATCGTTTTGTGTGCCGAAATAGCCTTCGGAAGCATTGTAAGTTTCTACATAATGCATCTTGGGCGATTGGATTATCTGCTTGTATTGTTCACGGTAAGGAGCGAAACTCACACCACCGTGGAAGAACACTTCCAGATTAGGCCAAACTTCTTCAAGTGTTTGTTTGCCTGTGATTTCCAATACTCTTTTGATAAGTACAAGGAACCATGACGGTACGCCCGAAAGGTTTGTCACATTTACGTTGACAGTGCTTTGTGCTATCTTCTCAATTTTGCTTTCCCATTCGCTCATCAGGGCTATTTCTTTGCTCGGAACGCGGATATAGTTGAATAGCGGATGTATGTTTTGTATGAGAATGGCAGAAAGGTCGCCTACCAAACTATGGTTGGAATTGAGGTTGGGTGCATGGCTGCCTCCCAGAATCAGACCTTTGCCCGAGAAGAAACGGCTGTCCGGATTCATCCTGAAGTAAAGCGCCACGGCATCTTTTCCTCCTTGGTAGTGAATGTCCTGAAGCCCCTCTTTGCTGACGGGGATAAATTTACTTTTATCGTTTGTTGTTCCCGATGACTTGGCGAACCAACGGATCTCCGACGGCCATATCAGGTTCTTCTCACCTTTTCTCAGCCTTTCAACATAAGGTTTGATGTCTTCGTAGGTCTGCACGGGAACCCTGCTCTTGAAATCTTCATAGCTTTTGATTGTGCTATAATCATATTTCCTGCCCCATTCCGTTTGTGCTGCATCCGCAATTAAACGTTTCAGAACTTTAGCTTGAATCTCCCCGGCATGTTCATCATACAAATCTATCTGTTTGAGCCGTGGAATAAAAAGTTTACTAATAAGTTTAGTTGAATTCATCCTATATAGTGAAATAACATTTTATCAGGCAAAAATAGCCTTATTTCTTAATATATAAGAGTGAATAAGTTATTTTTTTTATCTTTACGCTCTGTATCCGTATTAAACATGGGCGTATGAGAATAGGAATATTAACATCAGGGGGCGATTGTCCGGGAATTAATGCCACGATCCGTGGCGTTTGCAAAACAGCAATCAGTTATTATGGGATGGAAGTGATAGGCATTCACAGTGGTTTTCAAGGATTGCTTGACAATGATGTGGAAACTTTTACGGAGAAATCTTTGTCCGGTTTGCTCAATCAGGGGGGGACTATTCTTGGAACTTCTCGTGAGAAGCCTTTCAAGAAGAAAGGTGTTTTGTCTGATGTCGATAAACCTGCATTGCTTCAGGAGAACTATCATGCCCTCGGGCTTGACTGCCTTGTGTGCATCGGAGGTAACGGAACACAGAAGACTGCAACCAAAATTGCCGAATTGGGATTGAATGTTGTTTCTGTTCCTAAAACGATTGATAATGATATTTGGGGAACGGATACTTCTTTCGGCTTCGATTCTGCTGTTTCTATCGCTACGGATGCCATAGACCGTCTGCACTCTACCGCCAGTTCGCATAAACGTGTTATGGTTATTGAGGTTATGGGACATAAAGCCGGTTGGATAGCTCTTTATTCCGGTATGGCAGGTGGGGGAGATGTGATTCTTCTTCCCGAATTGGGTTATGACATAAAGAATATAGGTAATACGATTATGGGGCGTCTGAAGAAAGGCAAACCCTATTCCATTGTTGTTGTAGCCGAGGGTATTCAGACAGATAGCAGGAAACATGCGGCAGAATATATTGCGCAGGAAATAGAATATGAAACAGGTTTTGAAACCCGCGAAACGGTTCTGGGATATATTCAACGCGGAGGTTCGCCTACGTCTTTCGACCGTAATCTTGCCACCCGTATGGGAGGACATGCCACGGAACTGATTGTGAACAAGCAATTCGGAAGAATGGTTGCTTTGAATGGGAGTGAAATGGTTTCCGTGCCTTTGGCAGACGTTGCCGGCAAATTAAAACTTGTAACAGAAGACCATGACCTGATTGTACAAGGTCGTAAAATGGGTATCTGTTTCGGATAAAGGCTTTTTTGTTATTGCCGATCAGGAGGTCGGCAATGACAAATGAGAAGATTCATCTTCTTCAATAACAGGCTCTTCTGCAGGCTGAGGTTCGGTGATGTCCTGTTCTGTTTCCATCCGGGCTTTTGCCGCAGCTAATATTTCATCAAGGAATTCGGGGCTGCTCTTTATCTTCTTCAATGCCATTTGTGCAGCATTTTGTTGGGATTCCTTTTTGGAATATCCTATGCCTGTTCCGGCAGATTGTCCTTCTACAAGCACTTCTGTTTGGAATACGGGGTTGCTTCCCGGATCAAGGAATTGCTCTATCAATTCAAAAGAGATGCTGATCTTGTTCTTTTGGCTCCATTCAATCAGTTTGGATTTAAAGTTTACTTCCTTGCGGGCTACTTTATCAAGGTCGATGTAAGGCTTGATTATCTTTTCTTCCATGAAAACTTTACATGCCTCATATCCTCTGTCTATATAGATTGCTCCGATAAATGCTTCGAAAGCATTACCGCACATATAGCTGTTGTGGGAGGAACTGCGGGTGGAAGATTTGATTAGTTTGTCAAGACCTATCTCCACTGCGAGTTTGTTGAGCGTATCTCTTTGTACTATTTTGGAGCGGGTGTTTGTAAGGAAACCTTCTTTCTTTCCTTCGAATTCTTTGTAAACGATGTCTGCTACTACCGCATCGAGGATGGCGTCTCCCAGAAACTCGAGGCGCTCATTATTGAGCAAACGTCCCTTATCAGACTTTACTGATGATGATTTATGCAGTAAGGCCTGTTCGTAGATTTCAATATTCCGCGGATAGAAACCAAGTATTCTATAAAAACAAAGATAAGACTCTCTATTCTTGCGGAATAAGAGTCTTATCTTATCTATCTTAGTGTGTAACACGACTTTTATTCAGCGTATTTCTTAAAGATGACACATGCATTGTGTCCACCGAAACCGAAAGTATTTGATAAAGCAGCATTGATTTCACGTTCCTGGGCTTTGTTGAATGTAAAGTTCAGGTTGTAATCAATGTTTTCGTCATTATCACCTTCCTCATGGTTGATGGTTGGAGGAACAATACCGTTCTTGATAGCTAAAATGCTGGCAATAGCTTCGACAGCACCGGCAGCTCCGAGCAAGTGTCCGGTCATGGATTTGGTAGAACTGATGTTCAATTCATAGGCATGTTTGCCGAATACCTCTTTGATAGCTTTGGCTTCCGAAATATCACCTACCGGAGTAGAAGTTCCGTGAACATTGATGTAATCAATGTCTTCCGGTGTCATGCCTGCATCTTCCAGTGCGTTTTGCATTACCAGAATTGCGCCTAATCCTTCCGGATGAGAAGCAGTCAAGTGGTAAGCATCGCCCGATGCACCTGTTCCTACTAACTCTGCATAGATTTTAGCTCCGCGAGCTTTTGCATGTTCAAGTTCTTCTAAGATAAGACAACCTGCACCTTCACCGATAACGAAACCGTCGCGGCTTGCGCTGAATGGGCGCGAAGCTTTTGTCGGATCATCGTTACGTGTAGATAATGCGTGCATGGCAGTAAATCCACCTACACCTGCTTCGGCAACAGCAGCTTCGGCACCACCGGCTACGATGATGTTGGCTTTGCCTAAACGGATAAGGTTGAATGCATCTCCGATAGCATGAGAAGAAGATGCGCATGCAGAAGTAGTTGTGTAATTGGGACCGTGGAATCCGTAAATGATAGAAATCTGTCCGGATGCGATGTCCGCAATCATCTTAGGTATAAAGAAAGGATTGAATTTGGGACCTGCGGTTTCTTTGTTCAGTGCATAATTCGCTACTTCTTCTTCAAAAGTATGAATACCGCCGATACCTACACCGTAGATAACTCCAACCCTGTTTAAATCCTCATTTTCAACATCAATTTTAGCATCTTCAATTGCTTCTTTGGCTGCAACGATGGCATACTGTGTGTACAGGTCCATCTTTCTTGCTTCTTTGCGGTCGATAAAATCGGTTGCATTGAAGTTCTTTACCTCACAAGCTACTTGAGACTTGAAATTTGATGCATCGAAATGAGTAATAGGTCCTGCTCCGCTTACACCTTTGACAATATTGTCCCAAAATTCGGGAACAGTATTACCAACGGGGGTAAGTGCACCAAGACCTGTTACTACAACTCTTTTTAATTCCATATTCTGAAATCAGATTACTTTGCGTTAGCTTCGATGTAAGATACAGCGTCACCTACAGTTGTGATTTTTTCTGCTTGATCATCAGGAATTGAGATGCCGAATTCTTTTTCGAATTCCATGATTAATTCTACTGTGTCAAGTGAGTCTGCTCCAAGATCGTTAGTGAAGCTAGCTTCATTTGTAACTTCTGATTCTTCAACGCCTAATTTATCAACGATAATCGCTTTTACTCTTGATGCAATTTCAGACATAACTTTAAATTTTTAATTAATAAATTGAATTATTTTTTTTAAATTTGCAGGTGCAAAGGAATGAATATTTATTGTTATGCGCAAATATTTGGGCAATAAAGTGTGATTTTTTGCACATTTTTTGTACTAGTGTGCACTAATAAGCGTGGATATGGGGGTAAAAATAGCAATTATGGCTTCGGGTTCGGGAACGAATGCCGAGAACATTATACGTTATTTCAGAGAAAATCAGTCAGTTGAAGTCTCTTTGGTGATTTCAAACAAGAGAGATGCGTACGTTCTTGAGCGTGCCGGTCAGTTAAATGTGCCTGCTGCTGTCTTTACTAAACAGGATTTTGAAGAAGGAGATAAAATCCTTTCCTTATTAAGGGAGCGTGGCATTGGTTTTATTGTTCTTGCCGGTTTTCTGCTTCGAGTGCCCGATGTTTTGCTCACTGCTTATCCCAATAAGATCATAAATATTCATCCTGCTTTGTTACCGAAATTCGGAGGAAAAGGGATGTATGGCGACCGCGTTCATGAGGCTGTTGTAGCTGCGGGAGAAACAGAATCGGGTATTACCATACATTATATTAATGAGCATTATGATTCCGGTAGCATTATCTTTCAAGCTAAATGTCCCGTCCTGATTACAGATGCTCCCCATGATGTGGCAACAAAGGTTCATACTTTGGAATATAAATACTTTCCCCGTGTTATTGAAGAGGTAATCGGCAAACGTTGTTTGTCTTGATACAAACATATTGTATGTTAACCTCGTTCGACGGGGCAATTAATATTTTCGTCTGCACACTTAATATAAATGAAAGGACAGTTAGTCGAAACGCAGTAGTGCAACTGCCAAGTTACAGTAGGGCAACGGGTGAGTTGCAGTAGTGTAACCCGGCAGTTACAGTAGTGTGTCTACTATTGGATTGTGCAATATCTATGACAGATTTGTAGAAAACAACCTGTTGTTTCATGTCACAAGTTTTCGCATCACCCCTTTTTTACGCTTTGTGGGCGTGTTGGAAAAAGAGAAGTACTTGATAGTGACCGAGATGACAAATTTGTAATTTGGGGCTATAAAACAGGAATTATAAAATAGGCTTCCATTTCTCTCCTCAAAGGATAATCCCCACGTAGTTGTTCAAAACTCTCGGGATGTTTGCGCAATGCATTGCAATCATTACGCGGATCATACATTTGCAGGAATGCTTCTTCTATGGTATCTGTATGGATGGTCTGAGTGGGCGATGGCGGCGTAATGGTAAATTTCTTTTTTATCTTGAAAAAACTACAAAGGGCTTCTAAGGACATGCGGGTGGCATTTGCTTTTCCATCGGCAGAATACCCTGCAATATGAGGTGTTCCTATGAATATGCGGTTTAATAATTCAAGATTGATATTAGGTTCATTTTCCCAAACGTCAATCACTGCATCCCGTATTTCTCCGTTTTGCAATGCTTTCCCGATAGCTTCCGTGTCAATTACTTCTCCTCTGGAAGTGTTGATAATGAAAGGCTTCTTTTTCAAAGAACTGAAAAACTTTTGGTTTGCAAGATGAAACGTTTTATAAATTCCTTCTCTGTTTAAAGGTGTATGGAAAGTGATAACATCGCATTCGCGGGCAATCGTATCTAAATCGACAAAACCTTTTTTTCCTTCTTTATCAGCGCGGGGAGGATCGTTCAGCAGAACTTTCATACCTAAAGATTTGGCAACTTCGGCAATTTTTTTTCCTACATTTCCCACTCCTACAATTCCGATACAAGCATTTTTCAAGTCCAGTCCTTTTTCTATTTCCAGTAATAATAAGGTAGAATGGAGGTATTGTGCTACGGAACCCGAATTACAACCGGGTGCATTGGTCCACATGATACCTGCCTCTTTGCAATATTCAGTGTCAATGTGATCGAATCCGATTGTGGCGGTTGCGATAAACTTCACACTACTGCCTTCCAGCAATTCTTTGTTGCAATGTGTACGGGTGCGGATAATAAGTGCATCGGCATCTTTCACGGCTTCGGGAGTGAAATCTTTTCCGGGCAGATAAACGACTTCATCTGCTATTTTTTCTATCGCTTCTTTTATATAAGGGATTTTATTGTCTACTATTACTTTCATGATATATTGGATATGTTTCTGTTTGGGCTTCAAATATAGCTATAAACTAATTTATTTGTTTATCTTTGTCGCATAATTATTTATTAATAATGGCATTGAAAGAACAAGCTAAATTTTCTATTCTTATTCCTACATGGAACAATCTTGGTTATTTAAAGCTATGTTTAAAGAGCATTGAGAAAAATTCAACTTATAAGCATCAGGTTTTGATTCATGTAAACGAAGGAGCAGACGGAACTTTGGATTGGTTGAAAGGACATCCCGAATACGAATACACTCATAGTAAAGAAAATGTGGGTGTCTGTTGGGCTTTGAATGGATTGCGTCCTTTGGTGAAGACCGATTATATTCTTTATATGAACGATGATATGTATGTTTGTCCGGGTTGGGATGAAATACTTTGGAAAGAAATAGAGAGTTTGCCGGATAACAAGTTCTTTTTGTCATCCACTCTTTTACAACCCCGTCCTTTCTTTTGTAAAAGTGTGATTGCTCCTGCTAATTTTGGCGAGAGTGTGGAAGGTTTCCGCGAAGAAGATTTGTTAAGGAATTACCAATCTTTTAAGCATCCTGATTGGTTTGGTGCAACATGGCCCCCTAATGTGGTACATAAAGATATTTGGGATTTGGTTGGGGGATACAGCATCGAACTTTCTCCCGGCATGTATAGTGATCCTGACTTCTCTGCAAAATTATGGATGGCAGGTGTCCGGTTGTTTAAAGGTCTGTCTGCAAGCCGTGTTTATCATTTCGAAGCTCGTTCTACAGGTCGTGTGAAAAAGAATAATGGTAGTTTGCAGTTTCTCTTTAAATGGGGAATTACTTCAGCTTCTTTTATGAGGAATGTTCTTAAAAGAGGTGAGCCTTTTGATGTAACGAAGATACGGCAGATTGATAAACTTGCTTTGAATAAAGATATTACCCGTAGTCGGTTGAAGAAGATATTGTGTTCTTTCAAGAAAGATGCTTTATCAAAGAAACTATGGGAGTAACATTTTAATAATTTACAGAAGATGAATCTTGGAGTAATTTTGCCGCATACCAAATTGTACGGAGGTGTGAAGCGCTTTCTCGAACTTGGAAACATATTCATAGAATTAGGTCATAACTTCACTGTCTATACGATAGAAGGTAAAGCACCTACATGGTATGACTTCAAGGGTGAAACAAAAACTTTTGCCGCCTTGAAAGAAGATGAAATAGATGCTTTGTTTACAACGGAAGTAAAGTTCTTGGAACAGTTAACCACAGCCAATACAAAGAGAAAGATCTTTTATCATGTAAGAATGACCGAAAAGATACAGAAAGCTCTGAAATTTCCGGATATAGAAGTCTTTGCTTGCTCTTCTAATATCTATGCACATGATAAAAAAAAGTTCGGCATAGAGGCGTTTAAAGCTTTAGGCGGAGTAAATACAGCTAACTATCATGCTAAAACGGATTATTCGGTGAAAGATAGACCATTTTGTGTAATGGCTTACGGCCGTTTGGCAGAAAAGGTCAAAGGAACCAAGTATGTAGTAAGGGCATGTGAAAAGTTATATAAGAAAGGATATAATGTAAAGTTATTGTTGTTTGACACAGCAATTAGTGAAAAAGGACAGCGGTTAATTGATAACTTTAAAGCGACTGTTCCGTTCGATTTTGTACAGAACCATCCTTTTGATAAGAATTCCGAACTTTTTAATCGCGCAGATGTATTTGTTGCTGCCGAAGGTCATGCCGGTTGGGCTAATACAGTGGCCGAAGCAATGGCTTGCGGAGTACCTGTTATTGCAACCAAGGCGGGAACAAAAGATTTAGTTATCGATGGTGTTACAGGTATTTCTACTTGGAGGTATTCTTTTTCCATTCGTAAAAGAATTAAGATGTTAATAGCAGATGAGACTCTTCGTGAACGTATAGGTAAAGCCGGACGTAAAAATGTGGAAAACTTCGATTGGCACGTACTTGCTAAGCGTATTGAGGAATATCTTATGAAGTAAAGAGGCGTTTAATTTTTCTTCTTGTATTACGGATGAAGCTTTTCCGTTCGGTAGCTTTGTTGTGAGCTTCTGTTAACTGAATAAGTTTCTTTGCAGTTTTTTCACTTTCTGCATGAGTGAGAAACGCATACTCATCAGCCATAATACGTAACATGTCATGGGTAGCCTCAAGATTAGAGAGATTTCTCAGCCCTTCTCTGTCAGAAACCTTTTTAAATTTAGTTCTGTTTAAGTCTACTAAATAGAAATGAAATTTTCCACTTTCGTCTCTTTTGATAAGCGTGTTGCCTGCTGAGTGATCTGTGAAATAAACTCCTCGTTGATGAAAGTTGTAAGTAAAACAAACAAATTCTCTTAGGGCCTGCTCTTTATCATTGGGTGGTAAATTGATAATTCCCCTGAAAGTATATTCATAGTTAATTTGCTGACAGATGTAATAACTATGAGTTAATCCTATATTATCTTTATAAACAATATAAGCAATAGGTTCCGGTGTGTTAATTTTTAGTTTAAGAAAGCGAGTTGCATATAGGAAAGATCGTTCTGCTTTTGATTTTCTGAAATGAGCATAAGCTATTTTATTAATTAAATGAGGTGTTTTAAATGATTTAATGCACATAGGTATTCCACCGCATTCAATTACTTTCAGGATGTTCCTTCCTGTGTAAATAACTTCTCCTTCGTTTTTGAAACGTTCGGGTAAAGATAAAATATCTTTCTCTAAATGCTTGTATTTAGGATTGATCTGATATTCAACCATGTAATATGTGTTATAAACGTCCGTCTATTAAGTCCGGGTTAATGAGCCCTTTCACATCATAAATAACTCCGTTATCCTTAATTAAAGATTTAACATCCAAATCTGAAAACTCTTTATGAGCAACGGCAAGAACAACGGCATCGAATCGGGAGTCGGGTAAAACATTGGTTAAATCCAATCCATATTCTTTCTTCACGTCTTCGGGCTTTGCCCAACTGTCATAAATAGTAATGTCAGTATCGTAATCCTTTAAAGCCTTTACTATGTCGAACACTTTGGTGTTACGCACATCAGGACAATTTTCTTTGAAAGTGTAGCCCAGTATTAATATCTTGGCATCTTTCACTTTAAGTTCTTTTTTAATCATACATTTTACAACTTGTGTTGCAATGTATTCTCCCATGCTGTCGTTCATGCGTCGTCCGGCAAGGATAACTTCGGGATGATAACCATAATCTTGTGCCTTTTGCGCCAAATAGTAAGGATCTACACCAATGCAATGTCCGCCAACCAATCCGGGTTTGAATGGAAGAAAGTTCCATTTTGTCGCAGCAGCTTCGAGAACTTCATTGGTATCTATGCCGATAAGATTGAATATCTTGGATAGCTCGTTTACAAAAGCAATGTTTATGTCTCTTTGTGAGTTCTCAATCACTTTGGCAGCTTCGGCCACTTTAATGCAAGAAGTCAAGTGAGTACCTGCCGTAATAACAGAACTGTATAAAGCATCGACCTTTTTCCCGGTTTCAGGAGTTGAGCCCGAAGTTACTTTTTTAATTTTATCTACTGTATGAAGTTTGTCTCCCGGATTTATACGTTCCGGAGAATAACCTGCGAAAAAGTCCGTATTAAACTTCAATCCCGATATGTTTTCAATGACCGGTATACATTCTTCCTCTGTTACACCGGGATAGACAGTTGATTCATAAATAACAATGTCGCCTTTTCTTATTACGTGGGCTACTGTTTCACTCGCCCGATATAACGGGGTTAAATCCGGGCTGTGATGTTTGTCCACCGGAGTAGGCACACATACTATATAATAATTGCAGTCTTTTATGTCTCCAAGATTACAGGAACAATATAATCCGGTTTCGGAATAAGTTGGATTCGTTTTTTTTAAGACGGATAATAATGCCTGGTCTTCAACTTCCAAAGTTGAATCATGACCGGACATTAATTCTTCTATTCTTGAAGCTTTGGCATCGAATCCAACTACCGGATATTTTGTTGCAAACAAACGTGCTAATGGTAATCCTACATATCCTAAACCTATGATAGCTATTTTTATATTTTCCATTATTCCGCAGATCTATTATTTAAGATTATTCCAGTACCACTCAACTGCTTCTTGTAATCCTTGTTTCATACTGAACTGAGGATTATAGCCTAATAACTTTTTTGCTTTATCGATAGAAGCTAAAGAATGAGGTATATCACCCAATCTGTTAGGACCGTGTTTGATTTCCACCTTAGAGATTTCAGGATCATATTTACTTAAGAGTTCTCTAAGATAACCAACAAGTTGATTAAGGGTAGTCCGATCACCGAATGCTGTATTATATATCGTATTGATAGCTTCCGGGTTATCTGTACCTAAGGCTAACAAATTCATTTGGATGACATTATCTATATAAGTAAAGTCTCTTGAATACTCCCCATCTCCGTTAATAACAGGAGATTGATGATTCATGAATTGCTTAACGAAAAGAGGAATTACGGCTGCATAAGCTCCATTAGGATCTTGCCGGCGTCCAAATACATTAAAATAGCGTAAACCTATACATTCCATTCCATACGTTTTGGAAAATACGTCCGCGTATAATTCATTTACATATTTGGTAACGGCATAGGGAGAAAGAGGTTTCCCTATTACTTCTTCCACTTTGGGCAGAGATTTAGAATCACCATAAGTTGATGAACTTGCTGCATAAATGAAACGTTTTACTTTTGCATCTCTTGCTGCAACAAGCATATTTAAGAAACCGCCTATGTTCACTTCATTAGTTGTGATTGGATCTTTAATGGAACGTGGAACAGAACCTAGAGCAGCTTCATGTAAAACACAATCTACCCCTTCCACAGCTTTTCTGCAGTCTTCAAGATTACGTATATCTCCAACTATCAGACGAAAAGATGGATTTGAGAAGTGTTGTTGTATGTTTTCCGGTTTTCCGGTAACAAAGTTGTCCAGACATACAACTTCATATCCTTTATTCAATAAGTGCTCGCAAAGATTTGAACCGATGAATCCGGCTCCGCCTGTTACTAAAATAGTTGATCCCTTTTCCATATCTATACTGGTTTGTCTTTAATTAAGACTATAAGTTGTCGGCAAAGATAATACATTCCTGCATTTTATTAGGACGAATGTTTAGAATATCTTGGTGAATAATTGCTTCTTTTCAAAAGTTTATATAGCTTTGTCTCCTGTCTTTTTGGTATTTTGTACTGAAGATTATTTCTATTAATCATTATTAATGAATATATTTATGACATTTACAAGCCTTTGCAATAAGATTTTTGATGAATCTATACGTGATTATCATGTTACGGATTCTGTAGATGCGGAAATGAAAAATCCATATGAAATGAAGTCTATTGAATACTATCTTTATTTGAAGAATTGGATTGATACAGTGCAATGGCATTTTGAGGATATTATACGTGATCCGAATATTGAACCGGTTGCGGCTTTGACTCTGAAAAGACGAATAGACAAATCTAATCAGGATCGTACGGATTTGGTAGAGCTTATCGATAGCTATTTTTTGGATAAGTATAAAGATGTGGATATTCTTCCTGAGGCAACCATTAATACAGAAAGTCCTGCATGGGCAGTCGATCGTCTTTCTATCTTGGCTCTGAAAATATATCATATGCAGCAGGAAGTAGATAGAGTTGATACGACAAAAGAACACCATGACCAATGTGCTGCTAAATTAGCGGTTCTTCTGCAACAACGAGAAGACTTGTCTATGGCTATTAACCAATTATTGGGCGATATAGAAGCGGGGTGCAAATATATGAAAGTTTATAAACAAATGAAAATGTATAATGATCCGGCGTTGAATCCAGTATTGTATGCTAAAAAGTAATTGATGTCGAGGTTTCTTTTCATACGTTTTTCTGCGATAGGAGATGTAGCCATGTCTATTCCTGTCATTTATTCTTTTGCAGTTCAGTATCCGGAACATGAAATAACTGTTTTGAGTAAAAGTTCTTTGGCTTCACTTTTTGCTGAAATGCCTGCGAATGTTTCATTCCTTGGAATTGATGTGAAACGTTATAAAGGTCTTATCGGCTTAAATAAACTTTATAAAGAATTGAAAGCTGCAAAGTTTGATTATGTTGCAGATTTACACAATGTTCTTCGCACAAAATATCTGAGACTCCGGTTCAAACTTGATGGAGTTCCTGTTGCTCATATTTTTAAAGACCGTATTGGCAAGAAGAAATTGGTGAGACGTTTCCATAAGGAGCTTGTAAACCAAAAATCTTCTTTTCGTCGGTATGAAGATGTATTGAAAGATTTGGGCTTTCCTATACAATTAAACTTTGTTTCCATATATGGTGAGGACAAAGGCAATTTATCTTTAATTAAAGAAGTGACGGGAGATAAGAATGGGATGAAATGGCTTGGCATTGCTCCTTTTGCAAAACATAAAGGTAAAATCTACCCACTCGAAATGCAGGAACAAGTTGTTGCTTACTTCGCAGCTAAAAGCGATGTAAAAGTTTTCTTATTTGGTTCCGGTAAGGAGGAGGAAGAAGTTTTTAAGAAGTGGATAGAGAAGTATCCGTCTTTGAATTCGATGATAGGCAAACTAAAGATGAATACGGAACTTATACTGATGAGCCATTTGGATGTAATGCTTTCTATGGATTCGGCGAATATGCATTTGGCATCTTTGGTCAACACTCCTGTAGTCTCAGTGTGGGGCGCAACGCATCCGTATTGTGGATTTATGGGATGGAAGCAATCTCCGATGAATGCTGTTCAAGTAGATTTACCTTGTCGGCCTTGTTCCATATTCGGACAAAAGAAATGTTACCGCAAAGATTACGCTTGTTTGAATATGATTACTCCTGAGATGATTATACATCGGATAGAAAGCAACCTCATATGAAACATGCGGCTCTAAAACGGAATATGATAAAATGGGGACTGCTTGGTGTAGCACGAGGAATTAATAAAACTCCAAGAGTACTTTTCTATCATGGGGTAGACCATATAATAAATCCTTTGATACAAACACTTCATATATCTCCTGATATTTTTTATGAGGAAATGCTTTATTTGGCAAAGTATTATGAAGTTATTTCTATGGATGAATATTATAGGAGATGGAAAGAGGGAAACTTTAAAGGAAAAGAAGTAGTTGTTACTTTTGATGATGGATATAAGAATAATCTGACAGTGGCTGCCCCCATTCTTGAATCGTTAAATATACCTTTTACCGTATTTGTTTCCGTGAACCACATAGATAAAGGGAAATTCTTTCCAACTTTTACCAATCGGGTTGTATTATTGGATAAAAGCGTTAAGCGTATAAGGATAGACTGTTTGGATATGGATGTTACTTTTCATTCGGACGGACAGAGGCGTGAACTTTTATCGGAATTAAATTATACACTAAAACATTCCTGTATAGAGAAAGTAAATTTAATTTCTGAACAATTGATGCGGAATCTTTCAGATGAACGAATTAATGACATCTTTAGGGAATATTCATCGGATATGCCAATGAACTGGGAAGAATTAGTGGAATTGACAAAAGTTACCGGATGCACAATCGGTTCACATTGTTTGGATCATTTTATCTGTAATTCTTATCAGACACAAGATGAAACGAGAAACCAGATAATGGAGAGTAGGAGGGTTATCCGAGAAAAGTTAAATGTAAATTGTGACTATTTGGCTTATCCAAATGGAAACATTCCTCAGGGTGACATTACAGGTTATGCAAAGAAAACTGTTGAAGATGCAGGCTATAAGATGGCATTTACTACTATGCCCCAACGTTTAAATAAAAATAGTGATCCATATCTTCTTCCTCGTTGTGCAGCACGTTTTGAACTGATAGATTTTAAAGTTAAACTGGCACTTAAGCCCGGTTTTCGATAAGATAGGATTACTATATACACCGGTTAATCATGTTCAAAGGCAGCATTAAGCCTTTCATCAAGCACAGTTAAGCCTTTTCTTCTTTATATATTAGTAACTTGACAACCGTCAATTAATAACTTGACAGCTGTCAAGTATTAAATTGACTACTGTCAAGTTATTAAATGAAGCTTATAAAATGCCTTAACTGTACTTGATGAAAGGTTTAATCTTGCTTTTAACCGAGTTTAGCTATATAGTTTATTATAGACATCTATGACATCTTTTGCTATGACTTCATCTGTGAACCTTTTTACGTACTCTTTTCCTCTGCTAATCATGTGTTGTCTTAACTCGGGGGAAGATAATACGAGATTTATCTTTTCTGCCAATTCCTTTTCGTTATTGGGATTTATATAAATGGATTCCGTTCCTCCTGCTTCTTCCAGACACGAACCCGTTGCTGCAATTACCGGTAGGGATGAATGAATGGCCTCGATGATAGGAATACCAAACCCCTCGAAAAAGGATGGGTAAACAAAAATACTTGCCATTTGGTAAATGGCGGGAAGGTCGCTAAAAGGGACTTTGTTTAATAGTAAAACTCTGTCGCCCAGTTTGTTTTCTGCCACGAACTTTTCTATTTCGTCTGTGTATGCAGTTCTTTTTCCTACTGCTACCAATGAAATATTTGGAGGGAGATGTCGGAGTGCTTTTACGATGAGAAGCAGGTTTTTTCTGCTTTCTATGCTGCCTACATTGAGAATGTACTGTGACGGTAAATCGTATTTTTCGCATATGAGAGCTTTAAGTTCTTCTTTTACGGGTTGACAAAACACCGGATCACATCCCTGATATACAACATCTATTTTCTCTTCCTTTATATGAAAGTAGTCGACAATATCCCGTTTGGTCATTTCGCTAATAGCTATGATACGGTCACTGTTTTCGCATGCTTTCCTGAATTTATAAGTATAAATGTGCCTGTCAATCCATTTGTAAAATTGAGGATAACGTAAGAAAATAAGATCGTGTATAGTCACAATGCTCTTTGTATTACTCTTTTTAATGGATAGTGGAAGTTCATTACTGAGACCGTGATATATGTCTAAGTGGTCTTCCCGTAATTGTTTATTAATGCCCCATACTCTCCAAATGGAACTGAATTTTTTCCAAAACTTACTTTGGGGATATACTATTCGGATGTCAGGTCTTTGTATGATTATATTCAGGTTCTTATTTTCTTTAGGCTTAGGTGCATAGAGTACATATTCGTTTGTTTTGTAGAAACGACTTAATATATCTACAATGAAACGGCTGTAATTTCCTAATCCGGTATTGTTCTGCACGGCGCGTTTGCCATCAAATCCGATTCTCATATGCTTTTTATTATGATGGACAAATGTAGTGTATTTATCTACTATAAACAACAAGACGTTTGTAAAAAACAACAAGTCGTTTGCGGACAAACAACAAGTTGATTGTAAAAAACAACAAGTCGTTTGAAAAAGGTGGATGATATATGAAAATTGCCTATCTTTGTGTTAATTAAGAATTTGAAAAGCGGATATGAATTGTTATTTATCGCGTAATTACAAAGGGGCGGATAGTGCCGGTAATAAAGCCAAAATGGACATTGAAAGGATAATGGATAGATTATCATTTAGAAATGTGGGGCTGAGGCAAACCACTTATTCCGGTAAAGTATCCTCTTTTTTTGCTACTTTGGGCAGTGTTCTCAAAGCTCCGTTTTGTCTTACCAAAGGAGATTGTTTAGTCATTCAGTATCCACTGAAGAAGTATTTTACTTTTGTTTGTAGAACGGCTCATTTGAGAGGAACGAAAGTAATTGTGGTTATTCATGATTTAGGTTCTTTCAGAAGAAAAAGGCTAACTGTGGAACAAGAAATCAAGCGGCTTAGCCATGCGGATTATATAATTGTGCATAATCAAAAGATGAAAAAGTGGTTGGAAGACAATGGTTGCAAGGTACAGTTGGGGGTGCTTGGGATATTTGATTATTTATCCAAAACCAAGGCAATTCCAAAAAATGACTTTCGGAAACCTTTTACTGTTTTATATGCCGGAGGATTGGATATTCGTAAAAATGCATTTCTTTATGAAATAGGTGACCATATTCATTCATCATACAAATTTAACTTGTATGGGAATGGTTTTCAAATAGACAAAGCCAAGGGAAACGAATATCTCAATTATATGGGATTTGTGAAGTCGGATGATCTGATAAAAACAGCAAAGGGTGATTGGGGATTAGTATGGGATGGTTTATCTGTTTCTTCTTGCATCGGTAACTTTGGAGAGTACTTACGATATAATAATCCACATAAAACATCGCTTTATATTCGTTGTGAATTACCTATAATTATTTGGAGTGAAGCTGCTTTGGCAGGTTTTGTAAATGATAATAAGATAGGGATATGTGTAGATTCTTTGGAGGATTTAGAAAGAAAGTTAGCGGAACTGACTATTGATGATTACAAAAAAATGAAAGAAAATGTTTGTTGTATCAGTGAAAGACTTTCTCAAGGTTATTATTTTGAAAAGGCTGTGAATGAAGCCATAGAAAATATTAAGGGGGATTAGTATGAAAGTAAGTTTGGTTATATCTACTTATAATTGGAAAGAGGCGTTGGCACTTTGTTTGCAAAGTGTAAAAAAGCAGACTTTAATACCTTTTGAAGTGATCGTTGCCGATGATGGCTCCCGTGAAGATACGAAAGCATTAATAGATGAGATGCGCAAAGATTTTCCATGTACTTTAAAGCATGTGTGGCATGAAGATAATGGCTTTCGTTTGTCTGTTATTCGTAATAAGGCTTTTGCTCAATGTGAAGGAGACTATGTAATTGAGGTAGATGGTGATATAATTATGCATTCCCATTTTGTATCTGATCATGCTGCTGAAGCTCGTGAGGGATATTTTCTGACCGGAAGCAGAGGTAAGATTTCTGAGGATTTATCAAAGAAGCTGTTGCAGAAAGGCGGTGGTTCTTTGCACTTTTATACTTCGGGTATATCTAGAAAGTTTAATGTGTTTCGTTGTCCTTTAATGACTCCTTTCTTTTATAATTATAAATTACATAAGAAAGAACGGGGATGTAATATTTCTTTTTGGAAGAAAGATCTTTTTGCTGTAAATGGTTGTGATGAGAAAATTATAGGTTATGGCTTTGAAGATATTGACTTTTGTGCCAGGTTGAGACGTTTAGGAATTAAAAAGAGATTTATAAAGTTTAAAGCTATAGAGTTTCATATATATCATAAAGCCGCAAACAGCAAACAAGACATGACTGCAAATGAAAAAGTATTTGAAGAAAATAATAAGATGAATATAATAAAGTGTGAGAAAGGTATTAGTCAATACCTTTCTTAAACTTATAAATGTTCTATTTTGGGATTGAAAGTTAATCCATCCCAAATGCCTTTGCGTATTGCTTCCTTAAATACTTTTTTATCATTTGTAGGGCGTTTGTTTATTCTTCTGATGGCTCTTCTGTAGGCATTAAGGGTTGAAAAAAGAAATTTAATATAGTTTTTCTTTTTGAGCCTTCTGAGATAAGCATCATTTCGTGTTCCATAGTAGAATTTCCAAGCGGCATTGCTTGGAGCTGTTGTTAAGTCTGATACGTAGTTTGTATCTGTTTTGTGTATTACTATACTTTTATCAGCATATAAACACGTATATCCTTTATTAAAAACAAGCGAAGTAAAGTATACGTCATCTCCCCAAATAAAAAACTCACTAATAGGTAATCCTACTTCTTTGATGGCTGAAGAATTGACTAACAAAGAGACAAAAGAAGCTGTTTGCACCAATAGTACATCTGCTATGTCAGTATAATTATTTAAAGGAGGATTCTTCTTGTCCCAATGTCCATTATAAAAACTGGGAATATTCATCTTATGTACCATTCCATCTGTCCAAATAGCTTTGCTGCATACATACCCTACATTGTCTGTTACGGTAGTACCTTTTACTAGTTCCTCAAGAGCAGTGGGAGTGGGGATGGTATCGTCATCCATAACCCAAACCCAGTCACATCCATCTAATACGGCCTCTTTCATTCCTCTTGAGAAACCACCTGCACCACCAATATTCTTGGGTAAAGTGATGACTATCATTTGTTCATCATCTTCAAATTGTCGGAGAAATTCACTTGTACCATCTGTAGAGTGATTGTCAATAATGAATATTTTATTGAGAAGATATGTTTGCTTTTTCAGAGCTTCTATGTTTTCTTTTAAAAGCTCTAACCTATTATAGGTAACAACTACGCAATTTATTTTCATAAGATGATCGATTTTATTTCTAATATAGCTATTTATTTTTTGAAAATTGATATAAAATCATAATTTGTCTTGTGTCGTTACTCCTTTGAGTTGATTTTAAGACTTCATTAAATATATAATTCTCAGAATACTTTGAAATAAATGATTCGGCATCATTCTCACCGATTAATAAATAACCATTCTCTGGCTGTTCTTCCTCAAAAAGCAATATTCGGTTATCGTTATAGAAATTAATGACGAAATAACGTAGCATTTCTGTAGAAACAAAAGAATAGATTGGCCCTTGAGGAATAATATCCTGAATTTCAAGTGCAAACTTCTTGTTTGATTTGGCATTTAATACTGTTGGCTGATAAACACCATCCAAAGAAACTTGTAATGCCAACAACATACCGATAATTGCATATAAACTCTTTAAATCAGTCTTTTGTCTTATGAAATAAATGGCAGGTATAATAGGTAAGAGAACTAAAACTGCATTATAAATATTCAAAGGCAAGCGGCTTAACGCTTGCACATACGACCAGTTTTCTGCTCCGTGTCTCCCTGTAAATAGTGATTCCGGAATCAAATTAAGTTTTATTGCGAAAAAGGCGATGATAACAATGGAACAAATACCTGCGATTGTATATCCGAAAGCTTTAATTACTTTGGGTGCTTTGTGAATTAAATAGATACAATATTCGGCAATAAAATAAGCAATGAAAGGATATATAGGCAATAAGTAGACACTACGTTTACTCTTTGGGATACAATAGAATACAAATATGATGATTATAGCCAGAAGCGAAAATAAACGGGTGGAGTCCATTGCGGCAATATAGTTCTTGAAACGTTTCCACCAGCCTGTTATAAGTTGAGGCTTACGATAATGGAGTCCAAACAAAGAGAATATCATTAATAAAGTCCAAGGTACAAATCCGGCTATTACAGTAATAAAATTGTAGCTGGCAGGATTTTCATGAGATTCATAAGACATCTTGCCCATGAAACGTCCGAAATTCTCTTCCATCATTAGGTTAATAAAGGACTCACCACCTTGTTGGTAAGCCAATACATACCAAATAGCCGGTAATATGCATGATATTATTCCTACCATTACTAAAGGAAAGAACGCTTTTGAGAATTTTGTTCCTTTTATTAATAAGTATGTACCTGTAACTAAACAGGGAAGTATAATTCCTACGGGCCCTTTGGTTAAGGTTGCGATTCCCATAAATATGGTAGCTATTATTGGAAATCCTTTTTGTCCTTTTTCACACCAATGGTAAAGCTGATATAATGCCATAACAATAAAAGCTGTTAGTACCATATCTACACGACAGTTTAGACCGGCTCTGTGTACCTCGAAGGCTGTTAATGTAATAAATGAAGTGATTAATGCGACTTGTATTCCACGGCGTTTGGCATAAAAAAGAAATCCGGTCAGAACCATTGCAATTAGAGCAAGTGCTGAAGGTAAACGAGAAGTTCCTTCTGTAACTTTGCCGGCTAATTCGGAAAATGCAGCGATAGCCCAATGAAAGAAAGGAGGCTTGTAGGCCATGTCTCCACCATTATTGGTTGGTAAAATCCAATTACCTGTTTCCATCATGGAATATGCCACAATAGCTTCTCTTGGCTCACCTTTGGTATGAAAATCTGCAGATCCGACGAAAGGGAGCAATGTGATGATGCAAATTATTGCAAGAATAAAAAACGTTTTATTTTTGGAGTTGTTTTGAAGCATAAATTCTCTTATTGGATAAGATTGATAAATCGTTATTATATTTTTGCCGAAAGCGCTTTTTCTATGATTTGATGCATATCATAGTATCTATATTCAGCTAATCTTCCGCCGAAAATAATATTTTTTTCTTTATCTGCTAATTCTTTATATTGTGAATATAAGGCAGTATTCTTTTCATCATTGATCGGGTAAAAAGGTTCGCTTCCTTCTTTCCATTCCGAAGAATATTCTTTTGATATAACAGTTTTGGGTTGGGTACCGAATTCGAAATGTTTATGTTCGATGATTCGAGTATAGGGCACTTCTTTTGCTGTGTAGTTAACGACAGCATTTCCTTGGAAGTTTTCACAATCAAGAGTTTCTGTCTCAAACCTTACGGTGCGATATTCTAATTTGCCAAACTGATAGTTATAGAATTCATCAATTTTGCCGGTAAAAATAATCTTATCAGCGATGCTCTCGAAATATTCTCGATTTTCAAAGAAATCTGTATTACATCTTATTTCGGCACCATCTAGAAATCCTTCAATTAATTTATTGTATCCGCCAATAGGAATGCCTTGATATTTATCATTGAAATAGTTGTTATCAAATGTAAACCTTACAGGCAGGCGTCTAATAATGAAAGATGGTAATTCGGTTGCTTTTCGTCCCCATTGTTTCTCTGAGTAATCTTTTATCAGGATTTCATAAATGTCTTTACCTACTAATGAAATAGCCTGTTCTTCTAAGTTTTTGGGCTTTATGATTCCTGCTTCTTTTCTTTGTTCCTCAATTTTTGCTTGTGCTTCTGCCGGTGTTCTCACTCCCCATAAAGCATAGAAAGTGTTCATGTTGAAGGGAAGATTATATAATTTCCCTTTATAATTGGCAAGAGGAGAATTTGTATAGCGATTAAATTCTACTATCGAATTTACAAGTTCCCAAACTTCTTTATTTGAAGTGTGGAAAATATGGGCTCCATACTTATGTACATTAATGCCTTCAATATTTTCACAATAGATATTACCTCCTATATGAGGTCTTTTATCTATTACTAAAACACTTTTATTATTTTGTATAGCTCTATATGCACAGGTTGCACCATATAATCCAGCGCCAATAATTAAGTAATCGTATTTTTTCCCCATTTTTAATTAAGTTTTTTAGTAAAGAGATCATGACTTTAAAAAGCAGATAGAATTAGGTAATAGACTTTTTTAAAAAAAGCAATCAAAAGATTTAAGTAATCTTTCTCATCTTTGTAATAGTGGGCTAAATGTCTATATGTACTTGCTATCTTTTTATTAATAATTTTAGAAGGGACTTTTTTAAAAGTCCTTTTTATAAAAAGGAAATGGATTGGATATTTTTTTAATCGTTTCACATTTAAGTTAGCATTCCATGTAACTCCTCCTTCATGAACTCTATATACTGACATTTGTTCAGAAAATCCAAAAATTCTTCCTTTATTTGCTGCAAGAAGAACAACAATGATATCCGTATTTAGGATTGCTGGATTTTTTAATATTTGGAAATCTAAAATGTCTTTTCTAAAAACCATAGAAGCTGTAGGAGCTATCCATTTGTTGAATAGTTCTGCAGAAGAATATTCTCTATCTTGTATATTGATATACATTGGAGCCGCCTCTTTCCCTATTTTATTATTTACTCGTTCAACGCATGCACCATGGAATGACATAGTAATATCTGAATGCCTCTCTAAAAAGTCTACTTGTTTCTGAAGTTTAGATGGGTTAACCCAGTAATCATCTCCTTCGCAAAGAGCAATATATTTTCCTTGAGAGCGAGGTATCATAATAGAACTAAAAATATCAATTCCTTTTGAATATTGGTTTTCTGTTTGATAAATAGGCTTAATGATATCGGGATACTTTGTTCTATATTTCTCAATGATTAAGGCAGAATTATCGGTAGATGCATCATCATGTATTATAACTTCGAATTTAAAGTTCGTTTTTTGGCATATAAAACCATCTAAGCATTTTTTTAAAAATGCTTGATGGTTATATACGGCACATATTACAGAAACAAGAATGTTATCTTCCATAAACTATAAAATGTTACATCTCATATAAAGAGATTTATTATTAGAATCTACATCAATAATTTTAAATCCCATTTTTTCATAAAGTGAAATAGCTTTTTTATGAAATATGTAGACTTCTAATTTAATATATCTAAAGGAATGCATAATTGCATATGTTTTAAAATTATAGATTAGGCCCTTTGCTATTCCTTTATCCTGGAAATCTGGTTTAACATGTAAAATACTTAAATAGCCTTCTTTTGTTTTTTCATTATTGAAATAACAAACAGCGATTCCAATTAAAATATTATTATTGTATGAAGAGAATATAGTTCCATATTTATATAATTTTTTTGAATATTCTTTTAGATCTACAATTTGATTTAAAGGAATAGGAAATGTGTCATTTGCATCTTGAAGGTAATTTAATAACTCGGATTCTGTTATGTTATTTATAAAATAAGTAATCATGTCTTTATATTGTTGTTATTTTGACAAAGTCTTCCATATGTTCTATTTTGTGAAACATTTCTTCTTGGGATGAATATTTGATAATTAAGGTGCCTATGGCATCTCCTGCATCTTTAAATGCATTTACATGATCTCCGATTTTAGTAGTTGTAACAAAATCTATTAAATTATTCTTTCTGAAGTCAGTGTCAAACTCTATAGCCTTGAGAATTCCTGTTTTTTTGCTATGAACCATATAATTAGACCAATATCCTCGGGATAGCTCCATATGTAAATCTGAGCAATCTTCTCCCATAGCTGCTTTAATAACATATTCAACCATATCTACTCCGGTAGCTAATTGAGTAATTTGCGGTATTAAACTTCCTCCGCTACGTGCTCCGAGTTCCATTATATAAACATTGTTATTTTTATCTACAATAGCTTCTACGTTATAAGCATTTGATTGCATATTCAGGAGAGTCATTAACCGTTGTAAATCATTCAATAACTTATTTTCTACCTCTTTAGGCATAAGTAGTGGCCAGCATTCTCCTAAAGGAACAAAATCTTTAATTTTGTTTGAACTATAATATTCATTGGCAAAACTGGCAAATTTTAATTCTCCATTGACAGAAAATGCATCTCCGGATATCTGAGCTCCTTTTTTTTCGATAAATTCTTCAATTACAATTCGTCTATCTCTTGAGAAACTCATAGCATTTTCAACAAAAGCTTTTAATTGACTTACATCTGTTAGTTTATTAATACCCTTGCTTCCTGAGGAGTCAACGGGTTTTACCATAATTGGTAATTTGAAAGAATCAATATCTTTTAATGCGTCTTCATAAGAAGTATAGCCTTTTGCTTTAGGTACATTAAAATTATGTTTTGATAAGAAAGCTCGGAATAAGTCTTTTTTAGATAATATTTCTACAGACTGATAAGGACTAGTTGGTAGATTTAACTTTTCGCAAACATAAGCAGCAACAGGAGCGGCAGGATCTGAAGCATATGCAACTATTCCATCAACTTTTAAATTGTCGGCCAATCTTAAAATAGCTTCTTTATCAGTAGTACTAACATTATAATATTCATGAGCGTACTGATGACCGGGATTGTCAGGTAAATAATCACAAGTAATAACATAGTATCCCATTTCTACTGCTTTCTTTATTGCAAATACTTGATAAAGAGAACCTCCTAACATTAATATTTTTTTCATAAATACTATTTAATTGTATTTTTGCATGAACGATGATAATCTATGCAATCCTTCTTTTATTTTGTCGACTTCCAAAGTAAATGCAATTCTTACATAACCCTCACAACATATACCATACGTTATTCCAGGAACTACTGCTACTTGTACTTCCCGAAGCAGAGTATAAGCAAATTCTTCTGATGTTAATCCGGTTTCCTTAATGTTAATCATTGCATAGAAAGTGCCTTGGGGAGAATTGCAGGACAAATGTGGTATTTTTTTTATGCCTTCAATTAAAACTTTCCGTCTCTCTGTAAATTCTCGAACCATATTCTTTGAGTATGAAGAAGCTCCTTTTAATGCTTCCATTGCTGCATATTGTGAAGGTAATGGTGCACAAGCCACAACGTTTTCTTGTAATTTTATCATTACGGAGATTAACTCTTGAGGAGCAAGAATATAACCTATCCTCCACCCTGTCATACAAAACTCTTTAGAAAAGCTATTTATTAAAACAGTCCTTTCTCTCATTCCCGGATAGGTTACTATGCTTTTATATTGGTTATTGTCATAAATTAATGTCTTATAAACTTCGTCCGAGAGTACTATTAAATTCTGTTCTACACAGAGTTTTGCTAAAGAGGCTATTTTTTCTTGACTGATAATTAATCCTGAGGGATTGCTTGGATTATTGAGTATGATGGCTTTAGTTTTAGGAGTAATGGCTCTTTTTATTGCTTCTACAGAAAATGTTAAATCTCCATCTTCGTTGGAATCAACAATGATTGGAGTAGCGTGACATAACAAAACCATTTGTTTGTAGTTAATCCAATAAGGAGCAGGTATAATAACCTCATCGCCCGGATTTAAAATAGAAAGTAAAGTAAGATATAAGCCCTCCATTGCTCCAACTGTAACAATTACTTCTGTTAAAGGATTATATTTTAATGATTCACTTCTTAAATAATGGGAACAAATGGCATTTCTTAACTCCTGTAATCCTGCATTTTGAGAATATCTTGTTTTTCCTTGCATAATAGCATTACAGCCTGCTTGCTTAATATTATTGTGTGGATGTATATCCGGATCGCCAAGGGTAAAGTCTATGACATCATTATATTCTTTTGCCATATTAAATAATTGCCTAGTTAGAGACGGCTCTATTTTTTGAGCTACATTAGAAATAGAAATCATAGTTTTATTATTTTAAGATTATACTTAATATCCGTTCGACATCTTCATCACTCAATTCATGATGCATGGGCAAACAAATCACACTATCTGCTAATTTAGTAGCAACCGGTAAGTTCTCTGTTCTAGCTGAATCCAATCCCCTATATGTAGAGAAGTTGCTTATCAACGGATAAAAATATCTTCTACCCAATACATTCTTTTCTTTCATCTTGAAATAAAGTTCATCACGAGTCATGCCATATTGTTCTGCATCTATGAAGATTGGGAAATAGGAATAATTGTGCTTCACTCCCGGCATATCTTCCATATAACTGATACCGGATATATCTTTCAGTGTATCACGATATTTAATAGCTACCTGATGTCGGGCTTCTATTGCTGCATTTACATGTTTTAATGCTAACAAGCCGTAGGCTGAGCGGATTTCATCCATTTTGCCGTTAATACCCGGTGCTACAACTGTTGTTTCTCCTGCAAATCCAAAGTTTTTTAAATAATCCACTCTTTGCTTGGTCTTTGCATCATGACAGATTAAGGCTCCTCCTTCAATTGTATTATAAACCTTAGTTGCATGAAAACTTAATGTTGACATATCCCCGAACTTAAGAATTGGATCTCCATTGACTTCAACACCGAATGCATGTGCAGCATCATAAATAACTTTTAAACCATATTTGTCTGCAATCTCTTGAATTCGAATCGTATCGCAAGGCTTACCATACACATGTACAGGCATAATGGCAGTAGTACGTGGGGTAATTGCGGCTTCTATTTTATTGGGATCAATATTGCATGTATTCGGATCAATATCAACAAATACGGGTTTAATACCATTCCACCATAGTGCATGTGTGGTTGCAACAAAACTGTATGGAGTAGTAATAACCTCTCCGGTAATGCGTAATGCTTGCAAAGCTACGATTAATGGGAGAGTTCCATTAGTAAATAAGCTGATGAAAGGAACTTTTAGGTAATCACATAAAGCTGCCTCAAGTTCCTGATGGTAATGACCATTATTGGTTAACCATTTCCTTTTCCAAATATCTTCCAAATAAGGAGTAAACTCTTCTAAAGGAGGTAACAAAGGGCTTGTTACTGTAATTTGTTTATTTTCCATAATTAATAGGTGGTTTTATTTCCTCCCAAAGTCAGCAGGAATTTCCCCCCACTCTTTGGTTTCCCATTTAATAATCTGTGTATTATATTTGTTCTCTTTCAGCCATTTTTCAGCACGTTCAATGGTTTTAAACAACTCTTCTGTTTTCGAGTTTCGTGTGAGTAAAGTCTTGCATTTTTTGTTCTTTACCCAACTAATGGCTGTTTTGCTGTCACTATAAATAGGCATGGATAAACTTTTTTGTTTTAATAAGGCTAAACCATGAACGATAGCAAGGAACTCTCCGATATTATTTGTTCCAAGAGTAGGACCAAAATGAAAAATCTGCTCCCCGGTTTTGATGTAAACTCCTCTATATTCCATTGCGCCCGGATTGCCACTGCATGCGGCATCTACGGCAAGGCTGTCCTGGATAATATTGGCTGCCGATGGGGATGAAGCCTTTTTAGCTTTTGCCCCGATAAATTGGAATGGTGAAGAATTGTAAGCTCTTTCTGCTTCCTCTTGAGAATCGAAAGATTTATATTTTGCTCCGGCATAGTTGTTTATCTGGTGTTGGCATTCCGTCCATGAAGCATACACTCCGGGAACGAAACCATCCCATACCACATAATATTTCTTCTTCGCCATGCTGTTCTAACTTAAGAGTTTGTTTGCAAAGTTACATAATATCTTTCAACCTTTGCGGTTTACTTGGATAAAACATTCTGTGAGTAGTCTCTGGTGTACATTTCCCAACATAATTTAAACCAAATAAGTACGCAAGGGAATGCTTTAAGAGCATAAGGGAAAACATAATGTACCCTGATATATCGAGGGAATAAGTCTGAAGGGGACATACTTGTCAGGATAAAAGCAAATATCATTAAACCTATGTCCAGTTTGGAACGCTTCCATGGTGCTGCAACATACCAGATGGCTACTCCGATGAATGGAATGATATATGTACTCGACTCACTGCCTGTACTGAACAACACGACAAACAGTAGAGTAGACGCCAATAAAGTTAGTCTGAAAGCAAGATTCTTGTATTGTTTGATTCTCAGGTAAGGGAGGGCGAAAGCGATCATTCCCGGGATGATTACCCAAAGATCCGAATAAGTGGCACAACCTGATATTTTTCTTACCATGCCCAGCAGTGATACGTTTTGTTTTTGTGAGAACATGTTGCTTCCGTTCTTGGTGGAAAGATGTTCGAACCAATCCGAATATTGCGACAATACATATTCCGGACTGGAAATGAGCATAGGAGCGGCAAACATGACGGCTGCCCATAAGAGGCAATAAAGAATGAATTTTATTTTATGACGGGAAAAGAAGAAGAATGCCAATCCCACGATCCCATATAGCTTGACAAATGTGCCGAGCATTATCATAAATGCAGCATATCCGTCTTTCTCTTCGTTTATGAATACAAACGACAGGACAATAATGGCAGCTATGGCTATGTTGAACTGAGACATGAACAAGGCTGTCAATAATTCATGGGCGCAAAACCAATAGATAAATATTTGTTGCTTTTGAGTCATGGGTAACTTGCGTACCGCTATGTACAGAAAGAAAGCACTTCCACATAACCACATCAGTAATCCGAGCCAAAGCGGAGTGACGGCAAACGGAGCAATGACAAGGCTGAATACCGGACCATAGTAATTCAAGTCATGGTATTCGGCAGGGTAAGGTGCAAATAAAGGCAATTGGTTGATTGTGTGCCAGAAATGATGCTTAAATATCAGGAAGTTATTGTATTTGCCCGGAAAGAATTTAGTCAGCCATGCCATAAAAGCAAGAAAGAGCCATAAGCCTAATAGGGTTTGATAATTGTTGAAGAAAGGTTTGCCGAAGAAAGCCTTAATCTTATTCATATCCGTTTTCATTCTTGTGTTATTATGTTCTGTTCGTAAATAATTGTTGCAAAGTTACATATTTATGGCGGGTATTTATCTGTAAAATCTTACATTTGTGGTCGGAAATAATAAAATCACTGATAATGACTCGTATATTTTTGCTCGGATACATGGGTGCCGGGAAAACAACTTTAGGTAAGGCTTTGGCGAAGGAAATGAATCTCCCTTTCATTGATTTGGATTGGCACATTGAAGGGCGGTTCCATAAGACTGTACAAGAACTTTTTGCAGAAAGAGGCGAAGCCGGTTTCCGTGAATTGGAAAAGCAGATGCTCCATGAGGTTGCCGAGTTCGAAGATGTTATTATCTCCGTTGGCGGCGGCACTCCTTGTTTCTTTGATAATATGGAGTTTATGAGTGAGAAAGGGAACACTGTTTTCCTGAATGTAGGTGTCGATGTGCTGTTCCGGCGTTTGCGTGTAGCTACCCAGTCACGTCCCTTGCTTCGTGGAAAGTCCGATGAGGAGTTAAAGAGCTTTATTGCCCAAGCTTTGGCGAATAGAAAAGAACATTATGAGAAGGCACAATATATTTTCAATGCCGAAGAGTTGGAAAGCCATGAGCAAATAAAAGAAACGGTTGGAAGACTGCTTTCTCAGTTGAATATAAAGTGATGCACATAGGGTGAGAATTTGGAAATCTGCCGGAAATGTTGTATCTTTATTGCTTAATAAAGAAAATCAAACCGTTTCTTCCTCTTTTTACTAAGTCTACCTCTTTTTAAGAAAACCTCTACTGCTTTGTTTTAAATGGTCTACCTTTTTAAAAGAAAAGGTCTACACCTTCGTGTAAACCTCTCCTTATGTTTATATCTAACTTACCGTACGTTTTAATCTAAATATCCGTATGTTTGTCCTTGTTTTATAGGGCAAATGTTGGTTTACGGTTAATCCACTGTCCGCGAGTGAAGTCGGGGAAATCCACTAATGTGCCTCCGCGCGCTACCGACATTTCCGACAAAGCGGAAATAGCACTCCATGCTGCTGCGTCAAAACAATCCAGAGGTACAGGCTTTTTGTTGCGCACCGCATTGAGGAAGTCATACATCATGATGTAGTCCATGCCGCCGTGTCCTGCGCCTTGTGCTTTTTCTCCCAACTGTTGCCATAATTTGTGATTGTATTTGTCAAACCAAACATCGGACTTATCCCAACGATGTGGGCGGGATTGTCCTTCAACGTAAACCGTGTCGCCGTCATTATACCATAATCCTTCTGTCCCTTGAATGCGGAAACCTAAGGAGTAGGGGCGGGGAGAGTTGGTGTCGTGAGTCACGATAACCGTTTCGCCGTTGGCACAATGAATCATAGTAGTTACAATGTCACCCAAGTTGAAGCGTTGGTTAATGAGCGGATGATGTTCCCCTCCGTTATCTTTGATATATTTATGCAGCCCCCTGCTTTTGGTTGCCATGGAGCAAAGGGATAGGAAACGGTTTCCGCGATTGATGTTGAGGCAGTTGGCTACCGGACCGATGCCATGAGTAGGATATAGGTCTCCGTTTCTGTGAACGGAATGGTTGGTGCGCCACACGGCTTCTGCAAGGGCACCTTCACCCATTTTCAATTCCCTGCCTTTCTCATAGGAGTATTGGGTTCCGTCATTGAACTTCACATCGCGGAGGTCATGTTCATATCCGCAACGGCAGTGGAGCAGTTCTCCAAACAGCCCTTCGCGCACCATGTTGAGTGCTGCCATAACGTCTTTACGGTAACATACGTTCTCCAGAATCATCAGTTGCGAACCTGTTGACAGAGATGTGTTCACCAAGTCCCAGCACTCTTCCAAAGTATTTGCGGCAGATACCTCTACGGCAACGTAAGGAACTCCGGCTTTCATGGCGGCAACGGACATCGGAGCGTGCCACTCCCATGGGCTTGAAATGATAACCGCGTCAAATTCTTCTTTGGCAAGCATATCTTGGAATGCATTGTCGCTGCCTGTATATACTTTAGGGAAAGGCTTGCCGAGTTTTTCGAAATGCTTTTTCGTCATATTCAACGAGAATTCCGAGGTGTCGCAAATGGCTGTTACTATGACATCGTCATAAGAAAGAACATTGTTAAAGTGCTCTTGTGAGCGGAATCCTGTTCCTATAAATCCTACGCGTATCCGTCCGTCGTCTGTTTTTTTCTTTTTACTTGTTGCTTCTGCCTTGTCCAGTACGGGAATGGCAGCATTTGTTCCTATTCCCGCAGCCACGGCTCCGGCTCCTACCAATGCGGCTTTCTTCAGAAAACCTCTTCGTGTTTCGTCCATATCAGATGTGTTTATAATTAGGTTAATCTATTTGTTCAGGAAATCTTTTCTCATCGGGCTGAAAGTATCTATCAGCAATCCGGGCTCCAAACATTTGCAACCATGCAGAACTCCCGGTTTCATGTAAACACCGTCTCCGGCTTTTACTGTTTTTGTTTCGCCATCGGTCGTGAACTCAAAAACTCCACTTACCACATAAGTCGTTTGAGTGTGCTGATGGGAGTGGGGAGTTCCTATGGCTCCTTTCTCGAATTTTACTTTTACCGACATGATATGGTCATTGTATCCCATGATTTGGCGTTTGACACCTGCACCGGCATCTTCCCAGACCATTTCATTTTCAAATTGAAATTTACTGCTTTCGTTTTCCATTGTATTACTGAATCTTATGTCAAAGAAGTTTAATCTTCTTATAGCAAAGGTAAAATAATTGTGTAACATTTCCTCATTTTATCAAAAATACTGATGCTTCGCGTTGTAAACTATGGATTTATACTTATTTTTGTCGAAATTAATATTCATCTAAAATCCTATTGTACAGAAAATGAGAAAATGGCGTATTGAAGATTCTGAGGAGCTTTACAACATTACCGGTTGGGGCACTTCGTACTTTGGTATCAATGAAGAGGGACATGTTGTGGTAACTCCCCGTAAAAACGGAGTGTCTGTTGACCTGAAAGAGTTGGTGGACGAGCTCCAGATAAGAGATGTTGCTGCTCCCATGTTGTTACGTTTTCCCGATATATTGGATAATCGTATCGAAAAGATTTCCAATTGTTTTAAGATGGCCTCCGAGGAGTATGGCTATAAGGCGGAGAACTTTATAATTTATCCTATCAAGGTAAATCAGATGCGTCCGGTGGTAGAGGAGATCATCAGTCATGGAAAGAAGTTTAACCTCGGCTTGGAAGCAGGTTCGAAGCCCGAACTTCATGCTGTGATTGCTATCAATACCGATTCCGACTCGCTTATTATCTGTAACGGATATAAGGATGAGAGCTACATTGAGCTGGCTTTGTTGGCACAGAAGATGGGTAAACGCATTTTCCTTGTGGTAGAGAAAATGAACGAACTGCGCCTCATTGCAAAAATGGCAAAGCAATTGAATGTGCGCCCTAATATCGGCATCCGCATTAAGTTGGCTTCTTCCGGCAGTGGCAAATGGGAGGAAAGCGGAGGCGATGCAAGCAAGTTCGGTTTGACTTCAAGTGAACTGCTCGAAGCGCTCGACTTCCTTGAAAAGAAAGAAATGCAGGATTGCCTGAAACTGATTCATTTCCACATTGGCAGTCAGGTTACAAAGATACGCCGCATCAAAACGGCTTTGCGCGAGGCTTCACAGTTCTATGTGCAGCTTCATGCAATGGGTTTCCCGGTTGAGTTTGTCGATATTGGCGGAGGCTTGGGTGTTGATTATGACGGAACCCGTTCTTCGAGCAGCGAGAGTAGCGTGAATTATTCCATACAGGAGTATGTAAACGACTCAATTTCTACTTTGGTGGATGTGAGCGATAAGAATAATATTCCTCATCCGAATATTATTACCGAAAGCGGACGCTCGCTGACTGCACATCACTCTGTGTTAATCTTTGAAGTGCTCGAAACAGCTACTTTGCCCGAAATGGACGAAAACTTTGAAGTAAGTGATGAGGACCATGAATTGGTGCACGAGCTATATGAAATATGGGATAACCTGAATCAAAGCCGCATGCTTGAAGCTTGGCACGATGCACAGCAGATACGTGAAGAAGCCCTCGATTTATTCAGTCACGGAATTGTGGATTTAAAGACACGTGCGCAGATAGAACGCCTTTATTGGTCGGTTACGCGAGAAATTAATCAAATTGCTTCCGGTTTGAAGCATGCTCCCGATGAATTCCGCAAACTGAGCAAGTTGTTGGCAGATAAATATTTCTGTAACTTCTCCCTGTTCCAGTCGTTGCCTGACTCTTGGGCTATAGACCAGATATTCCCTATCATGCCTATCCAACGTTTGGATGAACGTCCCGACCGTTCGGCTACTTTGCAGGACATTACTTGCGATTCCGATGGTAAGATAGCCAACTTCATTTCCACCCGCAACGTTTCTCATGACTTGCCCGTGCATTCGTTGAAGGCTAAAGAGTCTTATTATATAGGTGTGTTCTTGGTTGGGGCTTATCAGGAGATTCTGGGAGATATGCATAACTTATTCGGAGATACGAATGCAGTGCATGTATCTGTCGATGAAAAGGGCTATTCCATAGATCAGGTAATCGACGGAGAGACAGTTGCCGAAGTGCTCGACTATGTTCAATATAATCCGAAGAAGCTCGTTCGCACCCTTGAAACTTGGGTGACTAAATCAGTAAAGGAAGGCAGGATTTCCGTGGAAGAAGGAAAGGAATTCTTATCTAACTACCGTTCGGGCTTGTATGGATACACTTATTTGGAATAACAATGGAAAAACTGACAATAATAAAAGTAGGAGGAAAGATTGTAGAAGAAGAAGCAACTCTTAATAAGTTGCTCGACGACTTTTCTGCTATCGAAGGATATAAGATTTTAGTGCATGGCGGAGGTCGCTCCGCCACTAAAATCGCTTCCCGGCTTGGAATAGAAAGTAAAATGGTGAATGGTCGCCGCATTACCGATGCCGAAACTTTGAAAGTAGTGACAATGGTTTACGGAGGTTTGGTGAATAAGAACATTGTTGCCGGACTGCAAGCTCGTGGCGTGAACGCCTTGGGGCTGACCGGTGCCGATATGGATGTTATCCGTTCCGTAAAGCGTCCGGTGAAAGAGGTGGATTATGGTTTCGTGGGCGATGTGGAAAAGGTAAATGCCTCTTTCCTTGCCTACCTTATTAATAAAGGAGTAGTTCCCGTAATGGCTCCGCTTACCCATGACGGCAAAGGAAACATGCTCAATACGAATGCCGATACCATTGCCGGTGAAACCGCCAAAGCTATGGCTTCGCTTTTCGATGTGACTTTGGTTTATTGTTTTGAGAAGAAAGGTGTGCTCCGCGATGAAAACGATGACGATAGTGTCATCCCACAGATTACCCGCGCCGAATTTGATGCTTATGTAGCCGATGGAACTATTCAGGGAGGAATGATTCCCAAACTTGAAAATTCTTTTTCTGCGATAAATGCAGGTGTTTCGCAAGTTGTAATAACCTTGGCATCAGCTATTAACGAGGATGCCGGGACCATCATCAAAAAATAATTCAAAAAAATATTCATACTAACTGTAACTTTTCAACTGTTCACCCGTCATTATTATAGAGATGCAAGAAATCAGCTTCCGGAATGACATACTGCCGCTAAAGGATAAGCTATACAGATTGGCTTTGAGAATAACACTGAATAGTGCAGAAGCGGAGGATGTAGTGCAGGAAACGATGATCAGAGTCTGGAACAGGCGGGAGGAATGGCAACAGTTTGATTCGATTGAGGCATATTGTCTGACAGTAACAAAGAATCTGGCGATAGACCGAAGTCAGCAGAAAGAAGCCCAAAACGTAGAACTCACTCCCGAAACGCAAGAAACTCCGGACGCATCCAGTCCTTATGACCAATTGGTGAATGAAGAAAGGATGAACATCATTCACCAATTGGTTAATAATTTGCCCGAGAAGCAGCGGATAATCATGCAGCTCAGGGATATTGAAGGGAAAAGTTATAAAGAAATATCTGAAATCTTGCAGTTGACGGAGGAACAGGTTAAAGTGAACCTCTTCAGAGCGAGACAAAAGGTAAGACAAAGGTTTACAGAGATTGAAGAATATGGATTATAAGTATATAGAACAGCTTTTGGAGCGATATTGGCAATGTGAGACTTCCCTTGAGGAAGAACAAATATTGCGTGTATTCTTCCGGCAGGAAGACATTCCCGCTCATCTGCTTCAATACAGGAACTTGTTTGTTTATCAGCAGGTTCAAAAAGATGAAGTGAAGCTGGGCGATGACTTTGATGCAAGAATTCTGGCTATGGTTGAGAAACCGGTAGTAAAGGCACGTCGACTAACTCCGATGAGCAGGTTTATGCCGCTGTTTAAAGCCGCAGCCGTGGTGGCACTTATTTTCACCTTGGGAAATGTGGCACAACGTTCTTTCTTTACGGAAGACAATTTGGATTATAACTATGACACATACAAGGATACGTATGATGATCCGCAGATGGCCTACCGGCAAATATCTTCTGCACTCATGATGGTATCCGAAGGTATTAACAAGTCTCAGGATAAACTTTCTGCCGACAGCTTGGCGCAACAGGTGGAATATGCTGATACAGTTGTAGAATAATGAAGAGAGTTCTTTTAATTTGCTGGATAGCATGTATATCGGCAGTTGCTTCTGCACAGGATTTTGCTTCGCGCTTTATGGCGGAACATAACCGGGACACTAATCTGACATGTATCAGTATCAGTCCTAAGATGATGCGGGAGATTATGAAAGCCGATATAGAAAAGGATGATGGGATTCTGGACATCATATCCAATCTAAAAAGTATGCAAATGCTGACTTCGCAAGTAAAGGGAAGGAAGTATTATAAGGAGGCATTGGATATTTTAGAAAGAAACTCGAACAGGTTCGAACCTTTCCTTTCTTTGGAAGATGATGGTGAAAACTACCGGATCATGGTGAGGAAAAAAGAAAAGAAAATCATAGAGTTGGTGATGCTGGCTAATGAGAAAAACGATTTTGTCGTTGTAAACTTTACAGGCAAGATGGATGATGGTTTCATTAACAAGTTGGCAGATTCAATGAAGATAAAAGAACCTTTAAATAATTAGACATTTTCATTTGCTTATATAAATTAAATAGTTAGTGTGCTTAATTAAAACAACAATCTTGAGGCTGTGAAGTTTCAATTCTCTCAAATTTCAAATAACTAACTAAGATAAAAAGGGTTACCGCGTGATGCAGTAACCCTTTTATTGTTTTTATAGGGGTATTGTATATACCTGTTTTATAATGATATGGCAATGTAGATATGTCTGGCAAGAGGGAATTTGATTTGTTAACTTTATAAGATAAATGTGAAAAATAACAATAGCAAAGCTTGTTAGTTTATGAAATAAATATATATATTTGTTGTGCACATGAAATAGAAAGAGTGTTAACGTGAACAAACAACTGATGAAATGGAATTAATTTATTTTACTATACAGCTCATATCGGCAGTATGTAGTATCGTTCTTGGCGTTATTTTGTTTGCTATATATACACCTAAAAACACTGCTTTTAAGAATTACGTTTCCGGACGTAAATGCTTGGCTGTTGCTTATTTATTGATAGCCTTGCCTGCTGTCATTTTATTGCTTTGTGATAATGAGAACTTTTTGTTCCTTTTTATAAAGAGCACATTGTGCATTGCTCCTTTTGTAGCATTGTTCCTTACTATGGCATTTGTTATGCTCGTGCAGCCGGCGTTTCATTTAAAAGAGTTTCTGACAAGGCATATCCTTTGGATAGGTACTTTTGATTTAATGCTTATTGCTTTCTTCTTTTGGCCAAAGGATTCTTTCTGGCGAATTGCTGTTTATTATTCCGCCGTATTTGTTTATGTTTCATTTATCATTTATTATATATGGGTGTTTTACCGTGAATTGGTTTCTTATAATAAGCTTATAGATGAAGGCGATTTAAAACAGAGGGGATTTTTATTGTGGATTAAACGGAGCTATTGTTTTGTTTTGGGGGTAGCTTTTCTTTCTGTGGCAATTTATATATATCCGAATGAATATGCGTTTCTTATATTTATGGCATTTTATACTCTTTTCTTTTTCTTATTTACTGTTATTTATGTGAATTATGCCCGCTTTATGTCTCCCACAAAGAAAAAAGAGATTCCTGCCGATTCTTATTCTCAAACAGAAGAAAAGGTGGATATTGAATGGAATAAAATAGAAAATAAAATAAATATTTGGATAAAAGAGCAAGGTTATTTAAGCCCGGGCGTTACTATAGATTATTTAAGCAAAGAAATAGGAGTGAACCGCACTTATCTATCTAATTTTATTAATACTTTTTATAAAACGAATTATAATACTTGGATTAATGGTCTGCGAATTAATGAATCCAAGAAACTAATGCAAGAAGAAAGCCGGATTTCTCTTTCCGAAGTTGCCGAACGGACAGGTTTTGCTGATGCTGCTCAGTTCAGCAAACGGTTTAAGCAAATAGAAGGAATTTCTCCTTCGCAATGGCGTAAGTAAAGATTTGAATTAACAAAAAGATACATACTTGTCAAATCGTATACTCAAATATACGTTTTGACAAGTACTTCATTTGTTCAAGTTATAACTTTGTAACATTAGTTATGCGAAAATATATATACTAAAATAAAAAGTATTAAAAACAAGAGTTTACTAATCTATTACTAATTAAAAAAGTTTAGGTATGAGAAAATGGACTTATCTCGTAGCTGCTCTACTATTAAGTGGAACAACTGCAACGTTTACCGGATGTATCGATAACGATGAACCGGCAGGTATTACAGAACTTCGCGGGGCGAAGGCTGAGTTATTGCGTGCAAAGGCTGCTGTGCAGAATGCCGAAGCCGCATTTAGAACTGCAAATGCTGCTTACAGACAAGCAGAAGCCGATGTTCAGGCTGAGAAGGCAAAGCAGGAAGCGCTTAAAACAGAGTGGCAGGCTGCACAGAACCAATATAAAAAAGATACTTTGGCACTTAGGGCACAGCTGGATGCTGAAACTTTAACTGAAATGTTGTTTGCTCAGCAAGAACAAACCAAAAAGGCTGAACAGGCATACAATGAAGCGATGGTTGACCTTGAAATCTCTATGATTATGTTCAAGAACAGCAAGTATGCAGATGAGTTGGCTAAGGTAATTAACGGATATACTATTCCTGCTGCTAGTGGCACTGGTCCGGGTACTTCAGTTCAGGGTTTGAAAGATATTGCATCTTCAATGGCAACTGCACAGAATGAATTGGCCGGATTATCTCGTAATAAGTTAATCATCCAGTCTAAGTTTAATGCCGATGATTTGGCTAATGCTTTGAATAATCAGATAGCTACACAACAAGGTGAGATTAAAGGTATTCAGGAAAACTTGGCTAAGTTGAAAGACATCCAGGGAACACCTTTGGCAGATTGGGATGCCAAATATCAGGAATTGAAGAAAGAGAGCGAAGATATTACAACGCAAAAGGGTGCTCTTGCAACTGCCAAAGCTTCCGATCCCGATTACATGAAAGCTAAACAAGCTGTAGAAAAAGCCGATCAGGATTTGAAGGTTGAAAGCGCATTTACATTTGATGTTCCTGCTTCCATTCAAGACGGATTCCATAGTGCATTGGCTACTGTTGTTACAGCAGGAGGTTCAAGTACAGGTTTAGCATCTCTTACAGCTATTAACAACCTTGCAGTTCAGGGAGCTGATTTTAAATATTCATACCCGAACGGTATCCGTTTATCTGCAAGAGTGGGTGCAGATTCTAACGATGCCGGTGTACAACATTATGGTAAAGCAGATGCATTGGTAGGATTATTAGGTGCAATTGAAGATAAGGTTCTTACAGACAACGAATTGATTGCAGCTAAAGCAGAACTTACTGCAGCACAGAAGAATGTTAATGTTGCTTATGCAGCCTATAAAGCAGACTCTACTGCATGGGAAAAAGCCATGAAAGACTTTAATGCCGCTATACAAGCAGGTAATTATGATGCAAAGAAGAATGCACGCACAGATATTATGACCGAGTTCGCTGATGCTAAAAAAGCCATAACTGATATAAATGCCGATACTGAACTTGATGCTGATGCTAAAGCAGCTGCCGTGAAGGCTGCAAAAGAAGCTTTTGCCGATAAATACATTGCTTATGCTACAGATAGAAATAAGTTGGACGGTACAGTCACTGTAGATTCTAAAGTAACTGCTTCCAATACTAAAGAAAAGATTTATGATGCCGTTGTTGCAGAAACTAATGAGGATAATGCTTTCGGTGTAGCTGCTATCGACATAACAACAGCCGATGCAAAAACACTGGCAGGTATTTACAATGCTGCTATAGCCAAGATTGGTTTCGGAGATGCAGACCAACAAGTGGCAATTACTTATGCAGATTGGAAAAAACTTGATAGTAGTGCACAATCTGGTTTTGCTAGCGGTTCTGCAAAAACTTATTTTGGAGAACAAGATGCTTATTTGACAGCAAAAGATGCAGTAGACAATGCTGCCGATTGGAATAAATTGAATGATGCATTGTTGGCTCTTCAAAAAGCAAATGATGCTGAGATACTTGCTATCTCCAAAGCAAAAGCTGAAGCAAACAATGTAATGATTGCTGCAGATGAGAAATATGCTGCTCAGGAAGCAGAACTTACAGCAAAAGCTGCCGGAATAAGTAACCTTATGACCATAATGGAAAATGCTATTAAAGCCGAAGCTGGTAGTGGCACATCAATTACTAATTACGACACTGCTCTTGCCGCTATCAATAAAGCGATTGCAGATATCGAAGGTTCAGGTTCAATAACTCCCGGAGCATCAACAACAACCGGTGGTATAAATCATCCTGATGCAACTATCACAATCGGCACATTGGCTGAAGCACAGAACTTGCTGAAAACATATCAAACATTGTTGGATGCAGTGAAAGCAGGCAACTATAGCGGAGAATATGAAGCAACAATAAAGGTTCTTGATAGTGAGATTGCCAATAAACAACTTGAAATCGATGCTTTGAACAAACAGTTTGAAACATTATCCGCCAAGAAAGATAAGTTGGTTGAATTAATGGCATCAACAACTCCTGCCGAATAATTAAAAAACTAATAAAGAAGAATTATATGATAAAGAAACTATGCATATTACTTCTGTCTGTATGTACTGTTGCGCCAATGGCGGCGCAACAATACAGCAGTGGTGATGCGTCGTTTGCACCTAAAAAAGGTCAGTGGCAAATATCCGCCGTGATTGGAAGCAACACAATGTTCAATCAAGACATGGAATATTTGTTACCGCAATATTGGAACGGAAATGGTGAAGCTCCTAATATCGGATTGAATCAATTTTATAGCAGTTCTGCCAACGCTTCCAATGATCCCGGTATGTACCTTAATTTAGGGAATTTGAATGAAAATGATTTGGTGAATCTGATAGGTATTCAGGGAAAGTATTTCCTGACAGACCGCTGGGATGTGAATTTGATGTTCAGCATGAATATCAATGCCACCCCCAAGAAAGATTACATTGCGGGAGATAACTCCATTCCGGATATGGCAATACCTGCCTACAACTATGTGGAAGGTAAAATATCCAACATGTGGTCGCTCGCTGCAGGATCGAATTATTATTTCAATACGAAAAACGAACGCATCAACCTTTATGTGGGTGGTGTATTTGGCTGGCAAATGGGACGTATAGAGACTGTCTCTCCTTATACGGGCGAAACGGTTTCGGGTAATGATACAGAAACAACTTATCAGCCTATCACCGATGCTAATGGTAGTATTATAGGGTGGAATGAATATACGTCAAACGGCAACTATACTTATCAACCCAATTATGATCACGAGGGGAATATTGTGTCTTGGAGTAAAGTTCAAGATACCGAAGCCAATGAAGATGGAGAAGATCCTCTTCAACTCTATGTTCCGTCGAGCAAAGCAGGGCGTATTTTTAGCCTTCGTGTCGGTGGTGTTGCCGGTATTGAATACAGCCTTGCAAAAGGTTTGGTATTCGGGTTTGAAGTGCAACCGGTTTCATACCGCTATGATCAGATACAGATTATACCCAAAGGCATGCAAACCTATAAAGTAGGACATCATAACGTTAATTTCTTTGCTACTCCGAATATTAAAATAGGTTTTAGATTTTAATAGAGATAGGTCCTTTTTGTGAATTGAAAGAGTCACCCCATATTCCGTCTTTTGTACTGGCATAACGGAATGGGGTGATTTTTTATAAATGAAAGATAACATGAATAAAAACGCATTACTGTTATTGTTTGTCGTGGTTCTTTTGAGTGCATGCGGCAACACTGCCAAAGAGCGCTCGTTTACCATGAAAGGAACAGTGACAAACACAGCTTATGAAGGGAGAATTGTTTATTTGAAAGATGCTGTCAGTGGGACGGAGGTTTATGACAGCGTGCAGATAGTGCATGGCAAATTCACTTTTGCCGGGATGCAGGACACCGCTGTGGTAAGGGAACTCTATGTGCAGGAAAACGATAGCGATAACTATCCGTTAACCCTCCCCGTGGTGCTCGAAAATGGAGAAATATTGGTTACACTGGGCAATATAGTCTCTGTGAGCAACACCCCTTTAAACAATGACATGATGGACTTCCTCATGGCAAAAGACCGGTTTATGGATAAAGACTTTACAGGAAAGGAACCGGATGCCGTTAAAAAAGAGTTTTCCGAGTTCCTTGTTACATGGATAATCAAGAATGCCGGCAATCCTGTGGGAAAATACATCTATGAAGGATATAACAGCAAACTGGATGAAGCACAGAAAGAACAAGTGCAAAAGGTATCCGGCTGGTAAGAAGAACAATTATTTCTCCTCTCAAAAGGGGAGCAGGATCACTTAAACTAAAAACGGGAACAACCTGCATTACACACAATGAACGATGCAGTTGTTCCCGTTACCTTTTAAATTATAAATATGTAAAGTAAAGAAGAGAGTCTTTATAGTTTTCTGATATTCCTGGTACGTCCCCCGATAAGTTCCACCTTACTCGGATTGCCCTTGTAACCTATGTCACCGCTGCCGTTCACTCCGACTTTCAGTGTACCCGTTGCGTAGCAATTTAAATCTCCCGAACCGTTGAGAGTTGCTGTTACGTCCACCGCTTGCAGATTCTTGGCATCCAAATCACCCGAAGCTTGCAAAGACAAAGTGGCGGTACCGGTTGTTCCGTTGATTTTCAAATCTCCCGAACCATGTAACTGTGCTTTCACATCGTTTGCAGTGACATTCACCACTTTCAGATCTCCCGAACCTTGCAAGTTGAGTGCCACGTTTTGGGCTTGAATACCACCTTTCACTTCAATATCTCCCGAACCTTGCAGGCGCGCATCTACATTATTCGCACTTTTTATGTTTTTTGCGTTGATGTCTCCCGAGCCTTGCAGCAACATGGAGAAGTTATTGCAGTTAATATCGCTTTCCAAGTTGATGTCACCCGAACCTTGCAGGAGGGCAGCTTCTAGAGACGGGCTCGATGCAATGACTTTCAAACGTCCGTCTTTCCAAGATATTCTCGCATTCTTTTTTAATTTGACAATCAGACTCCCTTTGCTGACACTGATGTCGAGAAGGTCAACCAGATTGTCCGAGCCGTAGACCTGCACTTTTGTGCTTCCGTCAGTGCTTTGAATATATGTCACGGTGGTGCTGCACAATGATTCAATCTTATTGAAGTTTCCTACCTTAACATCTTTGGTAACATAGTTTTTGCTTGCTTTAATCTGGGCACATGATGACGTGGACACCATTAAAGCACATAAGAGAAATAGGCTTGTTAGAATTCTGTTGTTCATATCCGTTTCTTTTTAGAGTTATATATATTAGACGTATCAGCCTTCGGTAAAGTTGCACGAAAATATATATATATTTTCTTTCAATGGATAAAAGCAAAAGCCATGCCTTAATTTTATACGTTTGATTATCAGTGCGGTAATATATATAGTACTGTCCGAAAATGAACAAGCTGTTCGCTTTCATATATTCTTATTTCCTTTTATCTTTGCCGGTAAAATGGCATTCATGCAAAACGGAGAACTTCAGGACACAGAACTGGGACGAATAGTGATAAAGGTGAATCTGCGTGCGCGTAACATTATACTTCGTGTTCGTCCCGATGCTATTTATGTAACCGTTCCGTGCGGAGTGACCGAGCGCGAAGTTAAGGATGTAGTCGATAAATACAGGCTGAAACTATCCAAAGACCGGGAAAAAGTGGAACGGAAAAGGATAGACCTTGATTACCGGATAGAAGCGGATTACTTCAAACTCTCTCTCGTAAGAGGTGAACGTGATAAGTTCCTTGCACACTCCGAATTGGGCAATATGACAATTATCTGTCCGCCCACTGCTAATTTCGATGATGAGAAATTACAGGAGTGGCTGCGTAAAGTAATATTGGAAGCGCTTCGCCGGAATGCCAAGATAATACTTCCCCCGCGTTTGTATCAGTTGTCCAATCAGCTCAGTCTGCTCTACGAATCAGTTAAAATTAACTCAAGCAAAGGGCGTTGGGGAAGCTGTTCGGCTCATAAAGCAATAAATCTGTCCTGTTATCTGATGCTTCTTCCCCGTCATTTGATAGACTATGTGCTGCTTCACGAGTTGAGCCACACAAAAGAGATGAACCATGGCGAACGTTTTTGGGCGCTGCTCAACAGTCTTACCGAAGGAAAAGCCCATGCCTTGCGCAATGAATTGAAAAAGTTCCGTACCGAGTTATAAGTTTTCTTCCTGTCAGTTTGTTAAATGTGCGGTAGAACACTCCCGATCGTGCTGAAGAAGTTTTGAATCGACTATTGTCGTTTCATGAATTGACAACTGTCAATCCGTGAAGCGACAATAGTCAATCCAAGGATTGACAACTGTCAATTTAAAATTTTTACGGCACGATTAGGTTTGTTTTTCCTTATGGAAAACTTTTTCATACATGGCTTTCTTGTTTACAATGGCAGGAATGAGAGCAGAATGAGAGCAGGATGAGAGCAAAAAAAAGTTGCTCTCATATCTGAAACTACTTGCTATAAGTAGATATGGCGATTTATGAGAGCATGAGAGCAACTTTGGCAAATAATTGAAAGTAATGGGTTTAAAGTGAGGTATCATTCAGATAATCGAATTTGATTATCATATCCGATACTTTCCATGCTTCTTTGGCGTGATTGATTTCTTCATCGGATACTCCTTCAGTATCACCAATTACTTGTAGCTGCGGATTAACGGCAAATCCCTTTTTATCGGGATTTAAAATACTTTGTCCCATACCTGTCCACGGGTAATTGTCAAGTTGCAGCAGGTTTAAAATAGTGGGATACATGTCTGCTTGCCCCATTACTTTATCATAACGCATGCCTATGGGGGAGTTGACAACGATGAACGGAGTGTACAGTCTTTCGGAAACTATACCCTTTCCGGCTTTCGACTTGCAAAGTTCTTCACGATCGCCTGCCAGCCCTTCATGGTCGCCTGTAATAACAATCATGGTATTGGCAAATTTCTTTTGCGAACGGAGAGTCTTTATAAAGGAACCAATGGCATGGTCGGTATAGTTTGCCATAATCATGTAGTCACGCATACGCTCGGGCATGTCACCGGTGAAGTTGATACGTTTCAATTCATCGGGCAATATAAACGGATTATGACCGGAATAGGTGACACATTGAAGGAATGTGTGACCGTCGGCAGGCCATAAGGTTTCTGGTGTTATCTTTTCGCCTACTTGACGGAGGAAAGATACATCACCGAGTTTTTTTCTTAATCCTACTTTCTCATCCAATATGAATCCTTCTTTTGCTATCAGGCTGTCAATGCCGAAATCACGGGCAACAATATTCTGGTTCCATGTTATTTGCTTGTCCACCGTCATGCTGTATGCTTTCCCTTTTCCCCAATCTTTAAAAGCTTTGATGAAGCTAGGATAGTGGGAATCTGGATATTTGGTGCTGTAGGCTCCGTTTGTAATGGGCAAAAGTCCCGTGTAAAGAAGGAGTTGTGCATCAATGGAGCGTCCGCCTTTTACTTGGGTTAATACATGGGGAGCATAAAGTGTATTTGTTTCTTTCAACAGGGCGTTGAGGTTCGGGGTGATTTCTTTCCCCTCATACTCTCTTTCCAATACCCAGCTTTCCAATGACTCGCAAAGAATAACGATGCAGTTATCCCTTTGCTCCATTTTGAACGGGGCGGGTTTATGGGTAGGCTTGTTTTTGAGCCAGTTTTCTATTTCTTGTTTTATTTCGGGAGTAAACTCGGCTTTCTCCTGTAAATGTTCATAATACATGTTGCCGAACAGAGTGTACATTGGAACTCCGCAAGTATGATAGTTTGCATTTTGCAAGGAGTCGAATGCAGGTTTTATTCCTCCTTTATTCCATAATAGCAAACCCGACAGAACGGATGAAAGAAGAATCAGTAGGAGATAATGTCCGATACAGGTCAAACGTTTGTATCGCCAACTCACTTGATTGCTTTTTCTGTATCTTGTCCGGTAAATAACAATGGCTGCAACAGTGGATAATGGGAAATATATGTCCGCCCATTTTATTGAATCGACTACGCTGGCTGTGAAGTCTTTCAGGTTTCCTGCCAACAGATAGCTGTCCAGAGGGATAGCTGTATAGTAGGTTCGGAAATAGAGCAGGTTTGAAATGAGCAGTCCGTCGAGAAGGAAACAAATAATAACTGTGATTTTTGAAGCACGGAAGCACACGAAAGGCAACATCAGAATAAGTGCCACCCATATCTTGTTCAGATAACATTCGACAGTGGAGAAAGAAGAGAAGGTGGTTTGAAAACACCAGATTAAGTCGAATACAATGAATTTGAAGAAGATACAAAGGAAAAAGAGTAAGAATACACGTGGTTGTGTTTCTTCGGGGAAAAAGAACTCTCCCGCCTTCCGGAAGAAATTCTTGAAAGCGTTCTTTATTGTCATTTTTGTTCCGGAAATTATTTACTGCCCATTAAAATAACACCGTCTTCTTTGCGGAAGAATACATTATCGCCTTCTTCTTTCAGGTTGAAAGTAGATATTCTTTCAGTCTTATTGTCTACAATCAGCAAAGCACTTTGCTCGGCAAAGCGTTGCGCACTTAACTTTATGGTGTCCGATCGGATAAGTTGGTTCAATAACAGGCTGTCATTCAAATAAACGGAAACGGAATCTCCGATGAAACCGCTTGTCAGTTCAATGTTGTAGACTTCGGCATAAGTCGTTTCCTTTTCTTTGTCATTCTTTACTTTGAGGCTCATATAAACGAAAATAACCACTACCACGATAACGGCGAATGCCAGAATGCCGTTTCCTATCATGAACTGCTTGTTTGTATTGAGATTTGTTTTTGGCATATACTTTTCCTTATAGAAAGTTGATTTATAGCGCAAAACTAATAAAAAAATCACTAATTCTTTGTAGGCGCGAAGAATATTTGTATATTTGCGCTCGGAATGATGAAAGGTGAGAGGGCGGTTAAGCCCTTTTTTTGTTCTTAATAGTGTATAAATGATAGAAAAAAGTACTGTTAATCAGATTGTTGAAGAATGGCTGCAAGGTAAGGATTACTTTGTGGTAGATGTGGAAATCAGTTCCGACAACAAGATTTTGGTTGAAATTGACCATGCCGAAGGTGTTTGGATTGAAGATTGTGTTGATTTAAGCAGGTTCATCGAGTCAAAACTGAACCGTGACGAGGAAGACTATGAACTGGAAGTGGGTTCGGCCGGAATAGGACAGCCTTTTAAAGTGTTGCAGCAATATTACATACACATCGGATGTGAGGTGGAGATACTCACCAATGGAGGTGTGAAGTTTACGGGAATCCTGAAGGATGCAGATGAAGACAAGTTTGTGGTGACCGTAAAGAAGAAAGTAAAAGAAGAAGGGGCAAAGCGTCCGAAAATAGTAGACGAAGACCTGACTTTCACTTATGACGAGATAAAATATACTAAATACTTAATTAGTTTTAAATAATAATTATGGCCAAGAAAGAGGAAACAATCAGCTTGATTGATACATTTTCGGAGTTTAAAGAACTGAAGAATATAGACAGAACCACTATGGTGAGCGTTCTCGAAGAATCTTTCCGTAGCGTGATAGCGAAAATGTTTGGCACCGACGAGAATTATGATGTTATTGTAAACCCTGACAAGGGCGACTTTGAAATATGGCGTAACCGTGAGGTGGTAGCTGATGAAGATCTGACAGATCCTAATGCTCAGATCTCTTTGAGCGAGGCACAGAAGATTGACTCTTCTTACGAAGCCGGTGAAGAAGTGACCGATGAGGTTAACTTTGCAAGCTTTGGCCGTCGCGCTATCCTGAATCTTCGCCAGACATTGGCTTCCAAGATTCTTGAACTGGAAAAAGACAGTCTTTATAATAAATATATAGATAAGGTAGGCTCAATCATTAATGCTGAAGTTTATCAGATATGGAAGAAAGAAATTCTTCTTCTCGATGACGAAGGTAATGAGTTGCTTTTACCGAAGACCGAACAAATCCCAAGTGATTTCTATCGCAAAGGTGAAACGGCACGTGCAGTGGTTGCCCGTGTAGATAACAAAAATAATAATCCTAAAATTATTTTGTCTCGTATTTCGCCTGTCTTCCTGCAACGTTTATTCGAAATGGAAGTTCCGGAAATCAACGATGGGTTGATTACTATTAAGAAAATAGCCCGTATCCCGGGTGAACGTGCTAAAATAGCAGTGGAATCTTACGATGAAAGAATTGATCCGGTAGGAGCCTGTGTAGGTGTAAAAGGATCACGTATTCACGGTATTGTTCGTGAGCTTCGTAATGAAAATATTGATGTTATTAATTATACATCAAATATATCACTGTTCATTCAGCGTGCTTTGAGTCCGGCAAAGATTTCTTCTATCCGTTTGAACGAAGAAGAAAGAAAAGCAGAGGTATTCCTCAAACCGGAAGAAGTGTCGCTTGCTATTGGTAAAGGCGGTTTGAATATCAAACTGGCCAGTATGCTTACAGAGTACACTATCGACGTGTTCCGTGAACTTGACGGCGAAGCAGAGGATGAAGATATCTATTTGGATGAGTTCAAAGATGAAATCGATGGTTGGGTGATCGATGCTATCAAGAGCATTGGTATTGATACTGCAAAAGCAGTGTTGAGCGCACCTCGCGAAATGTTGATTGAAAAGGCCGATCTTGAGGAGGACACTGTTGATGAAGTGTTGCGTATTTTGAAGTCGGAATTTGAAGAATAATAATGTGCTGACTTGGCTGTAATGCCTATACATTATTATTTATTCCGTAGCCAATTGGTATATTAGCCATTGGCGTATTAATTAATTATTTAGTATGACGATTAGGTTAAACAAAGTTACAAGAGATTTAAATGTAGGAATAGCGACGGTAGTTGAGTTCTTGCAGAAGAAGGGTTATGAGATAGAAGCAAACCCGAATACGAAAATTACCGAAGAGCAATATGCCGTTTTGGTAAAGGAGTTCAGCAAAGACAAGAATTTAAGAATCGAATCGGAAAAATTTATTCAGGAACGTCAGAATAAAGATCGTAATAAAGTTTCTATCTCTATTGATAGCTATAACGATGAGAAGAAAAATGCTCCTTCCAATGCAAAAGAAGAAGTAATAAAGACGACAGTTCCCGAAGATGCGCGTCCTAAATTTAAGCAGGTAGGAAAGATAGATTTAGACAACCTTCATAAAAAGGCTGCTAAGGAACCGGTTGCTCCGAAAGTAGAAGAACCTGTGGTGGTTGAACCGAAAAAGGTTGAACCTGAGGTGGAAGTTCGTTCGGTTAACGAAACCCAACCTGCTCCTGCCCCGGTGAAGGAAGAAAAGATAGTAGAGGAAAAACCTGTTGAAGAAATTGAAACAGCTCCGGTAGAACCTCAATCGCAACAAAAAGAAGCTCCGGTTGAAATCCCGGTTACTCCAACTATTACTGAAAAAGAAGAAAAGGTGGTAGAACAGCCCAAAAAACAAGAGGAACCAGAAAAGGTTGAAGAACCTCAGAATGGACAAGGTGAAGACGGCGTTTTCAAACTCCGTCCAACAGAATTTGTATCTAAAATCAACGTCATTGGTCAGATTGACCTTGATGCTCTGAATCAATCTACACGTCCGAAGAAAAAATCTAAGGAAGAGAAACGTAAAGAGAGGGAAGAGAAAGACAGACAGCGTCAGGAACAGAAAAAACAGATGAAAGATGCTATCATCAAGGAAATCAGAAAGGATGACGAGAATCTGAACAAGAAGGTTAAGACTGTTGATAAAGTGAGTGATGATGATGCCAAGAAAAAGAAGAAACGCAGCCGCATCAATAAAGAAAAGGTTGACATTAATAATGTTTCGGGAGCAGCTTCAACACAGAATAATATAACCCGTCCGATTCCGAATAGCGAAAGAGGGCCCAGACCTCAACAAGGTGGCAATAACAAGCATAATAACAACCAAAACCGCTTTAAAAAACCTGTTGTTAAGGCAGAAGTCAGCGATGAGGATGTAGCAAAGCAGGTTAAAGAAACTTTGGCCCGTCTTACCAGCAAGGGAAAGAATAAAGCTTCTAAGTATCGTAAAGAGAAAAGAGAAAATATATCAGCTCGCCAGCAGGAGCTGGAAAGCCAGGAAATGGCGGAAAGCAAAGTTTTGAAGATTACAGAGTTTGTTACTGCTAATGAATTGGCAAGCATGATGGATGTTTCTGTTAATCAGGTTATCGCTACTTGTATGAGTATCGGTATGATGGTGTCAATCAACCAGCGTCTGGATGCAGAAACTATCAACCTTGTTGCTGATGAATTCGGTTTCAAGACAGAATATGTGAGTGCGGAAGTAGCCGAAGCTATTACCGAAGAAGAGGATGATCCGGAAGACTTGCAGTCACGTGCACCTATCGTAACGGTAATGGGACACGTTGACCACGGTAAGACATCGTTGCTCGACTATATTCGTAAAGCCAATGTAATTGCCGGTGAGGCGGGAGGTATTACTCAGCATATCGGTGCTTACAATGTGAAGATGGAAAACGGACGTCACATTACTTTCCTTGATACTCCGGGACACGAAGCATTTACGGCTATGCGTGCCCGTGGTGCGAAAGTAACGGATATTGCAATCATTATTGTTGCAGCCGATGATAATGTGATGCCTCAAACCAAGGAAGCTATCAACCATGCAATGGCTGCAGGCGTACCTATAGTATTTGCAATCAATAAGGTGGATAAGCCGACTGCAAATCCTGATAAGATTAAAGAAGAACTGGCAAATATGAACTTCCTTGTTGAAGAATGGGGAGGTAAGTATCAGTCACAAGATATTTCTGCAAAGAAGGGTTCCGGAGTTGCCGAGTTAATGGAGAAAGTATTGCTTGAAGCCGATTTGCTTGATTTGAAAGCTAATCCGGACAGACGTGCAACCGGTTCTATTATTGAATCGACTTTGGATAAAGGCCGTGGTTATGTGGCTACAGTTTTGGTATCGAACGGAACATTGAGAATGGGAGATATTGTATTGGCAGGAACTAACTATGGTAGGGTGAAAGCAATGTTCAATGAACGTAACCAAAGAATCAAGGAAGCAGGTCCTTCCGAACCGGTCCTTATTTTGGGTATGAATGGCGCACCTCAGGCAGGTGATGCATTCCACGTAATTGAAACAGAACAGGAAGCTCGTGAAATTGCCAATAAGCGTGAGCAGTTGCAACGTGAACAAGGTTTGCGTACTCAGAAACTTCTTACTTTGGATGAAGTGGGACGTCGTATTGCTTTGGGTAACTTCCAGGAATTGAATGTTATTGTGAAGGGTGACGTGGATGGTTCTATTGAAGCATTGTCCGACTCATTAATCAAGTTGTCTACTCCTCAGATCCAGGTGAATGTTATTCATAAGGCTGTAGGTCAGATTTCTGAATCGGATGTGACTTTGGCTGCTGCTTCCAATGCAATTATTATCGGATTCCAGGTTCGTCCGTCTGCTTCTGCGCGCAGATTTGCAGAACAGGAAGGTGTGGATATACGTATGTATTCTATCATTTATGATGCGATAGAAGAAGTGAAAGCGGCGATGGAAGGTATGCTTGCTCCTGAAGTGAAAGAAGAAGTTACTGCCAGCATTGAGGTTATGGAAGTATTCCATATTACTAAGGTAGGTACTGTAGCGGGTGCTATCGTAAGAGAAGGTAAGGTTAAACGTTCCGATAAAGCACGCTTGATTCGTGACGGTATTGTAATCTTTACCGGAGAAATCAATGCATTGAAACGCTTTAAAGATGATGTGAAAGAAGTTGCTACAAACTTTGAATGTGGTATCAGTTTACAAAACTATAACGATATTAAGGTAGGTGATATTATAGAATCCTATCAGGAAGTAGAAGTTAAGCAAACATTATAAGATATATCATAGACAGAAAAACGGAGGCACAGAGTGGTTATATACTCCGTGTCTCCGTTTTTGTTTTACGAAGTATGACAACGATAGACATAGTTATTCTTATTATTATAGGTGCAGGGGCTGTTATCGGTTTTATGAAAGGTTTCTTAAAACAATCTGCATCAATAGCGGGCTTGATTGTCGGACTGCTGGCTGCAAAGATGTTGTATTTGTCTTTGGCGGAAAAGTTATGTCCTACTGTCACAGAATCTATGACTATTGCAAAAGTTATAGCTTTCATTATGATATGGATTGCTGTTCCACTTATATTTACTCTTGTGGCAGCTATTTTTACGAAAGCGATGGAAGCTGTATCTTTGGGATGTGTAAATCGTTGGCTTGGAGCGATGTTAGGGGTAGTGAAGTATTTTATTCTTGTTAGTTTAATCATTAATGTGATTGAGTTTATAGATACTGATAACCGTCTGATTGCCAAAACAAACAAAGAGACCTCCGTGTTATATTATCCTGTGGGAAAGTTTGTAGGAGTTCTGTTTCCTACAATAAAAGAAGTTACGAAAAACTATATATAAAATGAAGCAAGAACAAGAAGAACCCAATAAATATTTGAAAGATCTGACGCAGGAAAGCTATAAATATGGCTTTACAACGGATGTGGAAACAGAAGTCATTCCCAAAGGGTTGAATGAAGACGTTGTTCGTCTGATTTCAGCAAAGAAACAAGAACCCGAATGGCTGCTTGAATTCCGTTTGAATGCGTACCGTCACTGGTTAACATTGAAGATGCCTACTTGGGCACAATTGAATATACCTGAAATAGATTATCAGGCTATCAGTTATTATGCCAGTCCGGTAAAAAAAGAAGGTCCGAAATCTTTGGATGAAGTAGATCCTGAACTGATTAAAACGTTTAATAAGCTTGGAATACCGTTGCATGAACAAAGACAGTTGAGCGGAATGGCGGTAGATGCTGTTATGGACTCTGTTTCTGTAAAGACAACTTTTAGAGAAACATTGATGGAGAAGGGAATCATATTCTGCTCTTTTAGTGAGGCCGTGCGCGAACATCCCGATTTGGTACAGAAGTACCTTGGTTCTGTTGTGGGGTATCGTGACAACTTCTTTGCAGCTCTTAATTCGGCAGTGTTTTCGGATGGTTCTTTTGTTTACATACCGAAAGGGGTGCGTTGTCCAATGGAACTTTCTACTTATTTTCGAATTAATGCAGCCAATACCGGACAGTTCGAGCGTACATTGATTGTAGCCGATGATGATGCTTACGTGAGTTATCTTGAAGGATGTACTGCTCCTATGCGTGATGAGAACCAGTTGCATGCAGCTATTGTGGAAATTGTGGTACATGATCGTGCGGAAGTGAAGTATTCAACGGTTCAGAATTGGTATCCGGGTGATAAGGAAGGTAAAGGTGGTATTTACAATTTTGTTACTAAACGTGGTAACTGTAAAGGAGTGGATAGTAAACTTTCATGGACTCAGGTAGAAACCGGTTCGGCTATTACATGGAAATATCCGAGTTGCATTCTTTCCGGTGATAACTCTACGGCTGAGTTCTATTCTGTTGCCGTAACCAATAATTATCAGCAAGCGGATACGGGAACAAAGATGATTCATTTGGGAAAGAACACAAAGAGTACTATTATATCAAAAGGTATTTCTGCCGGACATTCACAAAACTCTTATCGTGGTTTGGTTCGTGTTGCCGAGAAAGCAAACGGTGCCCGCAATTACAGTCAATGTGATTCATTGTTGTTGGGAGATAAATGTGGTGCACATACATTCCCGTATATGGATATACATAATGAAACCGCAGTGGTAGAACATGAGGCAACTACCTCCAAGATTAGTGAAGACCAGTTGTTTTACTGTAACCAGCGTGGTATTTCTACCGAAGATGCTATCGGGCTGATTGTAAACGGATATGCAAAAGAGGTTATCAACAAACTTCCGATGGAGTTTGCAGTTGAAGCTCAGAAGCTCCTTGCCATATCTTTGGAAGGAAGTGTGGGATAAAATAAGATTAAGAACGAAGAATTAAGAAATAAGTGCTATGTTAGAAATAAAAGACTTACATGCCAGCGTGAATGGCAAAGAGATATTGAAAGGCATCAACCTTACAGTGAAACCGGGTGAAGTACATGCAATTATGGGACCTAACGGATCGGGTAAAAGTACGCTTTCTTCTGTGTTGGTAGGAAATCCTGCATTTGAAGTAACGAAAGGTTCTGTTACTTTCTACGGAAAAGATTTGTTGGAACTTTCGCCGGAAGACCGTTCTCACGAAGGTATCTTTCTTAGTTTCCAGTATCCGGTGGAGATTCCGGGTGTAAGCATGGTAAACTTCATGCGTACTGCTGTAAACGAACAACGTAAATATAAAGGACTTCCGGCTCTGTCGGCAAGTGAATTTTTGAAGTTAATGCGTGAAAAGCGTGCAGTGGTAGAGTTGGATAATAAACTTGCCAATCGTTCTGTGAATGAAGGTTTCTCCGGTGGAGAGAAAAAACGCAATGAAATATTCCAGATGGCAATGCTTGAACCACGTTTGTCTATCCTTGATGAAACGGATTCAGGTCTTGATATTGATGCGCTTCGTATTGTAGCGAATGGAGTAAATCTGTTGAAGAAACCGGATAATTCCACCATTGTAATTACTCACTATCAGCGCTTATTGGATTATATCAAACCCGATATTGTACACGTACTTTATAAAGGCAAGATTGTAAAAACAGCAGGTCCCGAACTGGCGCTTGAACTTGAAAAACGTGGTTACGACTGGATTAAAGAAGAATTGGGAGAATAACATATGAGTGCAGAACAACAATATATAGACCTCTTTTCTCAGTATGAGCCTATGATTTGCAGTCATAGTGCAGGAGTGCTGAATGCGCCGAGAGCGAAAGCTTTTGATGACTTCCAACGTCTTGGTTTTCCTACTCGTAAAATGGAAAAGTATAAATACACGGATATCAGTCGTTTCTTTGAACCGGATTATGGTTTGAATTTGAATCGTTTGAGTATTCCTGTAAATCCTTATGAAGTATTCAAATGTGACGTACCTAATATGAGTACTTCACTCTATTTTGTAGTGAACGATAGTTTCTATAATAAAGCATTGCCTAAATCTCATCTTCCCGAAGGTGTTATTATGATGGGATTAAAAGATGCTGCCGGGCAATACCCGGAATTGGTGAAGAAATATTATGGTAAGTTAGCGGATACTTCCGAGGATGGAGTAACAGCTTTCAATACTACTTTTGCTCAGGATGGTGTTTTTCTTTATATACCGAAAGGTGTCATCGTTGAGAAGCCTATTCAATTGGTAAACATATTGCGTGCCGATGTTAATTTCATGATTAACCGTCGTGTGTTGATTGTGATTGAAGATGCTGCACAAGCTAAGCTCTTGATTTGCGACCACGCTATGGATAATGTAAATTTCTTGGCAACTCAGGTTATAGAGGTTTTTGTAGGCAAAGATGCAGTATTCGATATGTATGAATTGGAAGAAACACATACAAGCAGTGTACGTGTTTCCAATTGCTTTGTTCGCCAAGATGAGAATTCCAATGTCTTATTGAATGGAATTACACTCCATAACGGAACAACCCGTAACACAGTGGAAGTCACTTTGGCAGGAAAGCATGCTGAAACAAATGTGTGTGGTATGGCTATCGTGGATAAGAACCAGCATGTGGATAACAATACGTTTATTGACCATGCAGTGCCCGAATGTACAAGCAATGAATTGTTTAAATACGTTCTCGACGATCAATCGGTCGGAGCATTTGCAGGCAAAGTTTTGGTTCGCCCCGATGCACAGAAAACAAGTTCACAGCAGACTAACCGTAATCTTTGTATCACGAAGGAAGCCCGGATGTACACTCAACCTCAATTAGAAATTTATGCGGACGATGTGAAGTGCGGACATGGTGCGACTGTCGGACAGTTGGATGAAGAAGCTATGTTCTATATGCAGCAACGTGGTATTTCTATTCGTGAAGCTCGTTTGTTGTTAATGTTCGCTTTTGTCAACGAGGTAGTTGACAATATCCGTTTGGATGCCTTGAAAGACAGACTTCATTTGTTGGTTGAGAAACGTTTCCGTGGCGACTTCAATAAATGTCAGGGATGTGCTATTTGTAAATGAGAATAGATAATGAATAACGAGGAACTAAATAAAATTCGTGAAGACTTTCCCATTCTCCAACGTGAGGTGTATGGGAAGCCTTTAATTTATCTCGATAACGGTGCTACTACACAGAAGCCCCGTTGTGTGGTAGAAGCTATTACTGATGAATATTATTCTGTAAATGCTAATGTCCATCGTGGGGTTCATTTTCTATCACAGCAGGCTACGGAGCTGCATGAAGACTCTCGCCGGAAAGTGCAGCGATTTATTAATGCAAAAAACTCCAATGAGGTAATCTTTACGCGTGGAACTACCGAATCGATAAATTTGCTTGTTTCTTCTTTTGGTGAGGAATTCATGAAAGAAGGGGACGAGGTAATCATTTCCACTATGGAGCATCATAGCAACATAGTTCCGTGGCAGTTACTCGCGGCTAAGAAGGGCATTTCCATTAAAGTAATTCCGATGAGTGACAAAGGAGAACTATTATTGGACGAATATGAAAAGCTTTTCTCTGACAGAACCAAAATTGTATCTTTTGCGCATGTATCGAATGTACTCGGAACGGTTAATCCGGCAAAAGAAATGATTGTGACGGCACACGCACATGGTGTTCCTGTTCTACTTGATGCCGCTCAGTCTGTACCTCATTTAAAGGTGGACGTACAGGATTTAGATGTGGATTTCTGTGCATTCTCAGGTCATAAAATATATGGTCCGACAGGGGTGGGAGTTTTGTATGGAAAAGAAGAATGGCTGGATAAACTTCCTCCTTATCAGGGTGGGGGAGAAATGATACAGAGTGTCAGTTTTGAGAAAACCGTATTCAATGAACTCCCTTATAAGTTTGAAGCGGGTACTCCTGATTATATCGGTACAACAGCTCTTGCTGTTGCATTAGACTATGTGAATAAAATCGGTGTGGATAAGATTGCCGCCCATGAGCATGAATTGACACAATATGCAATGCAGCAACTTCGGCAGATAGAAGGTATGCGTCTTTTCGGTGAAGCCGAAAATAAGAGCAGTGTGGTTTCTTTCTTGGTTGGAGATATTCATCATTTCGATATGGGAACTTTGCTTGACAGACTCGGGATTGCTGTTCGCACAGGTCATCATTGTGCCCAACCCTTAATGCAACGTCTTGGTATAGAAGGTACAGTACGGGCTTCCTTTGCCTTATATAATACAAAAGAAGAAATAGATGCTTTAGTGGCAGGCATTAACCGGCTTAAGAATATGTTTCTTTAGTGATTAATGTTTAGTGATAAGTGATTAATTCGCTAATCACTTATCACTAAACATTAATCACTAAAAATTTCTCTTTTTTCTTTGCTATCTCATTAAGAATCAATATTTTTAGAGCAAGTATAAACCTTTAAAAGTAATTCTATGGATAGCATGCTTTTTTGGCTGATCCCTTCAGCCTCCGTTCTTGCTCTTTGTTTTGCTCTTTATTTCCACAAGCAAATGATGAAAGAGAGTGAGGGTACTCCTCAAATGATTAAAATTGCCGCTGCTGTGCGAAAAGGTGCCATGTCCTACCTGAAACAGCAATATAAAATTGTAGGTCTGGTATTTTTAGGCTTGGTCATTTTCTTTTCTATCATGGCTTACGGCTTCCATGTGCAAAATGTTTGGGTACCGGTTGCTTTCCTTACCGGAGGTTTTTTCTCGGGACTTTCCGGATTCCTTGGAATGAAGACAGCAACTTATGCTTCGGCACGTACGGCAAATGCAGCACAACATTCATTGAATAAAGGTTTGCGTGTAGCTTTCCGTAGTGGTGCGGTAATGGGCTTGGTTGTTGTTGGCTTGGGATTACTTGATATATCTTTTTGGTATTTACTGCTTAATTATTTTATTCCTGATGACGTACTTAGCCCGACACATAAATTATGTGTAATAACCACGACGATGCTTACTTTCGGTATGGGAGCCAGTACACAGGCACTTTTTGCTCGTGTAGGAGGTGGTATTTATACTAAAGCTGCAGATGTGGGAGCTGATTTGGTAGGTAAAGTTGAGGCAGGTATTCCCGAAGATGATCCTCGCAACCCTGCTACCATTGCCGACAATGTGGGTGATAATGTAGGAGACGTGGCAGGAATGGGAGCCGACTTATATGAATCTTACTGTGGTTCCATACTTGCAACGGCTGCTCTTGGAGCTGCGGCTTTCATACATACAACGGATGTTACAATGCAGTTTAAAGCAGTCATTGCTCCGATGTTGATTGCTGCTGTGGGTATCATTCTGTCTATTATAGGAATATTCTCGGTTAGGACGAAAGAGAATGCAGGCATGAAAGAACTGCTGGGTTCTTTAGCTTTCGGCACAAACCTTAGTTCCGTACTGATTGTAATTGCAACCTTCTTTATTTTATGGGTATTGCAGTTGGAGAATTGGATAAATGTTTCACTTGCAGTGGTTGTTGGTTTGGTAGTAGGTATTATTATCGGGCGTTCTACCGAATATTATACTTCACAATCTTATAAACCTACCAAAAAGTTGGCTGAGAGTGGAAAGACGGGCCCTGCAACGGTTATTATTTCCGGTATTGGTTTGGGAATGCTTTCAACCGCTATTCCGGTTCTTGCAGTTGTTGCAGGAATCATTGCTTCCTTCCTGCTTGCATCGGGTGGAGATTTTACAAATGTAGGAATGGGACTTTATGGAATCGGTATTGCAGCCGTAGGTATGCTTTCTACTTTGGGAATAACCTTGGCGACAGATGCTTATGGTCCTATTGCCGATAATGCGGGAGGAAATGCTGAAATGAGCGGTTTGGGAGCCGAAGTTCGTAAACGTACCGATGCACTCGATTCATTAGGCAATACTACTGCTGCAACAGGAAAGGGATTTGCTATCGGTTCTGCTGCCTTAACGGGCTTGGCACTGCTTGCTTCCTATATTGAAGAAATTCGTATTGGATTAACACGTATTGGTACCGTAACGCTTGAAATGCCTAATGGCGATATGATAGAAACCGTAAAAGCCACTTTCGTGGATTTTATGCACTATTATGATGTTTCTTTGATGAATCCGAAAGTTTTGTCGGGTATGTTCCTCGGTTCAATGATGGCATTCTTATTCTGCGGTCTGACGATGAATGCAGTAGGTCGTGCTGCCGGGCATATGGTAGATGAAGTGCGCCGTCAATTCCGTGAAATAAAGGGTATCCTTACCGGGGAAACCGAACCGGATTATGAACGTTGTGTAGCCATCTCTACTAAGGGTGCACAGCGTGAAATGGTAATTCCGTCATTAATTGCCATCATTGCTCCTATTTTTACCGGGCTAATTTTCGGGGTATCCGGTGTGCTTGGCTTATTGATAGGAGGTCTTAGTTCCGGTTTCGTACTTGCTATTTTTATGGCAAATGCGGGAGGTGCATGGGACAATGCCAAAAAGTATGTGGAAGAAGGAAATTTTGGCGGTAAAGGTGGTGAAGTCCATAAGGCTACAGTGGTAGGCGATACCGTAGGTGATCCTTTTAAAGATACTTCCGGTCCGAGTTTAAATATTCTGATTAAACTTATGAGCATGGTAGCCATTGTGATGGCGGGATTAACCGTTGCGTGGAGTTTATTCTAAGCTGTTAAGTCAAAGCAGCCGTACTTTACTTTCAAAGTACGGCTGCTTTGTTTACAATGTGGCGCTACTTTGTTCTCATTCGCCGTGGCTTTTAAAATAATCAAGGCGGCGATTGTGTGTAATCACCGCGGTGATTATTTCAATCAACCCGTTGATTGAAATAAACATATAGTTGTTTATGAAAAAACATCAAGTCGTTTTTAAAAAACGTCAAGACATTTGTAATGAAACATAAGGATGCTTAAAAAGTAGCGAATTTGGTGATATAACAAATTGTTTATTTTCTGCTTTCACTGCTTTCACCCTTTACGGAAACTGTTTATGGAAAGGAGTTCCAGATGAAAGCAGCCCTGCTTTTCCCCCTTTCATCTGCTTTCATCCCTTTCATAATTGTCAGATTTGTTATTCGACATTTAATTCCTACTTTTGTCCGTAAATACTGTAAAAAATGAAAATAAGACAAGCTGTAATTCTATTATTTTTATCTCTTTCGTTTCTTTCTTGCAAAAATGACAAAGATACAAGTCTTGAAAAGTTTTTCTCAAAACTTTCCATAGGTGTGGAATTGCATCCCGACAGCGTCCTTCATGTTCTCGATTCTGTAAAATCCGTCGCTCAATTTAATGAGATAAATATGGCAAGGTGGAATTTGCTTTATACCCGTGCCATAGAGGAAAGCACTTTAGAGCTTCCGGCTGATTCCATTGTTTTATGTGCTACGGATGTGCTATGTCTGGAAGGCAGTTTGAAGGAACAGGCATACAGTTATTTTTATTTGGGGAGGTTGCATGACGATAAAGATGAAAGTGATGAAGCTTTAGAAGCATATCTTCAAGCGCTTGATAAGGCAAAAGAAGCGAAAGAATATCGGTTAGCGGGGTTAGTTGGACGTTGTATTGCTGATATATATAATAATATGAATATATATGATAAAGCCATACATATACTGAAGCAGTCCGAAAGCTTTTTTATGCGTTCTCGTAATGAACGTACTAGAATTCTTACTGTTATGGAAATAGGGAAGAATTTTATATTTAAGAAACAGATAGATTCATCACTTGTATATTATGCTAAAGCTGAAAGTTTGGCTCGCCAGATAAATGATAAAGATTTATTAAGTCGTCTTTATCATGAATTGGGAGTTATACAAAGTGATTACTTGGATGATTATCAAATTGCCGAATATTATTTTAAGCAATCACTTGTGCTTCAAAATGATTCGGATTTGGCTGCAAGATCTTATATGGGATTAGGCTTTGTATGTATCAAACAAAAAATGAATGATAAAGCCAAAGACTATTTTTATCAAAGTTTAGCTTACAAAAATTTTATGAGTTTAGAAACAGAGGCAACTGCATATTTAGGGCTTAAAAATGTAGAATATGCACTTAAGAATTATAAGGTTGCTATTGATTGGGCAGATAAATATCATTGCTTATGGGATTCTATTACAAGTATTCATTTGGAGGCGAACGCTATAAAAGCAGAGAAAGATTATAAAGCAAGAAAACTTCTTTATGAAAACAATATATTACAAAAGGAACAACATGATAATACTTCAATTATTGCAATCTTGATTTTTATAGGACTTACAGGTATGTGTATTTATCAAGGGATAATCATATATAAAAATAAGAATATGAGACTTCAGCAAGAAGAGATGACGGAAATGAAGAAAAAAGTATTACAGGGAAATGAAGTAACTCAAAAAATAAATCTCTTGTCACAAGTCCCTTCCCATAAACGAAAGAGTTTGGAGGAAAAGTTGGAAGAACTGTTTAATAATGGTTCAAAAATAAAAGTGGCGGATTGGAAAGAATTAGAAGAAATTATCAATGAGACACAAAATGATTTTGTAAGTAAGTTGAGAATTAAATTCCCCAAATTATCGGAAAAAGACATTCATTTTATATTGTTAATAAGGATGGGCTTAGATACTTATCGTTTGTCTAATATATTTGATATAGCAAAGAAATCTACTTGGACTAAACGGTATCGAATTCGAAAGAAGTTGGGACTAAAAGAGAAAGAGAATTTAGATCTTTATGTGAAAAGACTCTTTAATTGAGTACTTGTCTATGCCATTCATTTTTATTGTCTATGAATATATAGTATTGATAATTAGATTTTTATATTAATTGCATAGACAATTTGCTGTTCATTATAAAGTTCATAAATTGTTTTTGGGTATTTGGTAAACGTTCTATTTTTACCCCATAACCAATAAATAAAACGGGCATATGAAAACTTTTAAAATCTTATTACTATTACTATTTATATGTGTTTCTTATTCTTTTGCGGGAATGCAAATACCATTAAAAGGAAAATTAAATTCTTCTCACAAAACAAGAAGTGTAATTGAACTGCCAATTAATGCATCTATAGATAACCGTACAGTTACCATACAATTTAGTGTTCTTATAGGAGTTGTTAATGTTGAAATAGTAACAGTTGATGGAGAAGTAGTTAATCAAATTACAGTTGATACAGATACTCAGGCTGCTGCAACAATTAATCTTCCTCAAACTGACGAGCAAGGCTATGAAATTAGAATTGTTAATGAAGACTGTATGCTTACAGGAGACTTTAATTTATAATTCGGATATATATTAACCTAAACATAATTAATATTCTCAACAAGAAGTTTTATCATTGAATCAACTGATTAAGTTGCCCCTAATTATAGTTTGTGAAAATTATAATTAGGGGTTTTTATTTGTGTCTTAATTTCCTTTATTTTACCTTTACCACTCCAAAATAAAACTACTTTAAGCATGCTACTACCTTATTTAAACAAGGATTTAATAGAAGCCGGTTGCGATGAGGCCGGGCGTGGTTGTCTTGCAGGAGCCGTTTATGCGGCAGCCGTCATTTTACCGAAAGATTTTCATAATGAATTACTGAATGATTCCAAACAATTATCCGAAAAACAAAGATATGCTTTGCGCGGAGTAATAGAAAAGGAAGCATTAGCATGGGCAGTTGGAGTCGTTTTCCCCGATGAAATCGATGAAATTAACATATTGAATGCATCTTTTTTAGCAATGCATCGTGCTGTTGATCAGTTGGAGTTGCGTCCCGAGCATTTGTTAATTGATGGGAATCGTTTTAAAAAGTATAAAGATATTCCCCATACCACTATTGTGAAAGGTGACGGTAAATATCTGTCGATTGCTGCTGCGTCTGTTTTGGCTAAGACTTATAGAGATGATTACATGAACCGGTTACACGAGGAATTTCCTTATTATGATTGGAATCACAATAAAGGTTACCCAACAAAAAAACATCGTGCAGCCATTAAAGAATATGGAACTACTCCCTATCATCGTATGACTTTTAATCTGCTTGGAGATGGGCAATTAGAACTGGATTTCTAATTATTTTCTTTTGATTAGTTGGGGTAAAAGTTTTAATCCCTTTTTGAAATTATCCGGATTGTTGGCTATGACGACAGTGGTTACTGCAGAGAGAATGACTGCTATGCCGATTAATTGGTTTATACCAAATGCTTCTCCTAAGAAAAGGAATCCCATTGTAACGGCAGTCATAGGTTCCATGCACCCGAGAATAGCTGTAGTGGTAGAACCTACACGTTGAACGGCAAGTATTAAAGTAAAGTCGGAAACTAATGTAGGAATAAGAGCAAGTAGAACAACGTCAGTTGCTGCCGATATACTTGGAATGGAAGAAATTCCCCCGCTACGAACCAATGCATTGATAAGAAAAATAATAGAACAGGAGAAAAGAACATAAAAAGTCATCTTTAATCCGTCCATTGTCCGTATGCACGATTTGTTTACTCCCACTATGTAAAGGGCATACATGCCTACGGTAATTAAAGATAATATTAATCCGGTTAAGTTTAACGAACCTCCTTCTCCACTGTTACTCAATAAGTATACTCCTGTAATGGCCATGACTGTTGCCAAAAGGATAGGAACGGAAGCTCTGTCTTTAAAAAAGAAAATCATTATAAGGGTTACACAAACCGGATAAAGGAAATGTATTGTGGTTGCCATTCCACTTGGTATGTAGAAATAGGCTTCCGTAAGCAACAAAGCTGTTGCTGCATAAAAGAATCCCAATCCGAAAGTGGTGGCAAACTCTTTTAAACTTATACGTAAGTCAGTTTTGCGAATCAGTAAGATGAGGGCTACCGCAATGGCAGAGAACAAAAAACGATAGAAAAGCAATGAATTAAGTTCTACTCCTTTATTGATTGCAGGAATAGCAAATATAGGTATCAGCCCGAAAGTGGCGGATGATATAATGGCAAAAAGTACTCCTTTAAACTGATTCATAGAAATATATCACATGTTTTGTTTCAGCCTGCAAAGGTAAGCAGAAAGGCTTATCGCTCAATCTCCTTAACATAGATTAAACCTTTCTGTCCCATAATTGACAGATTCTATATTTAGAATCGATAAATAATATTCTTCTTTTTCGTAACTTTGCAGCGAAATAAGAGGTAAACACTTTAAACAAAATAAATTATGAGCAAGAAAGCGCTTTTAATGATTCTCGATGGTTGGGGAATTGGCGACCACGGGAAAGATGATGTAATCTTTAATACTCCTACTCCTTATTGGGATTATCTGGTAAAAACATATCCTAACTCACAACTTCAGGCAAGTGGAGAAAACGTAGGTTTGCCTGACGGACAAATGGGTAACTCGGAAGTAGGTCACTTAAATATTGGTGCCGGTCGTGTGGTATATCAAGACTTGGTGAAGATTAATCTTGCTTGCCGTGATAACAGTATCATGAAGAATCCTGAAATAGTTTCTGCATTTACTTATGCAAAGAACAATGGCAAGTCTGTCCATTTCATGGGATTAACTTCAGATGGCGGTGTACATAGTTCACTCGATCATTTGTTTAAGCTTTGCGATATTGCCAAAGAATATAACATTGAAAATACATTTATCCACTGTTTCATGGATGGTCGTGATACCGATCCGAAGAGTGGCAAAGGTTTTATTGAGCAACTTCACGAATATACAAAGAAATCTACGGGTAAGATTGCTTCTATTATCGGACGTTACTATGCAATGGATCGCGATAAACGTTGGGAACGTGTGAAAGAAGCTTATGATTTGCTGGTGAACGGAACAGGCAAGAAAGCAGAATGCATGGTTCAGGCTATGCAGGAATCTTATGACGAAGGTGTTACCGACGAATTCATCAAACCGATTGTAAATGCTAATGTTGACGGCACAATCAAGGAAGGTGATGTAGTTATCTTCTTCAATTATCGTAATGACCGTGCCAAAGAGTTGACAGTCGTACTGACTCAGCAAGATATGCCGGAAGCAGGTATGCATATCGTTCCTAACTTACAATATTATTGCATGACTCCTTATGATGCATCGTTCAAGGGAGTGCATATCTTGTTCGACAAGGAAAATGTGGAAAATACTCTTGGCGAGTATGTTTCTTCAAAAGGTTTGAAACAGCTTCATATTGCAGAAACAGAAAAATATGCTCATGTAACATTCTTCTTTAACGGTGGTCGTGAAACTCCATACGAAGGTGAAGAACGTATCTTGGTTGCTTCTCCGAAAGTGGCTACTTACGATTTGAAACCTGAGATGAGTGCTTATGAAGTAAAAGATAAGTTGGTTGCAGCTATCAAAGAAGATAAGTTCGACTTCATTGTTGTAAACTTTGCCAATGGAGATATGGTAGGTCATACAGGTATTTATGGCGCAATTGAAAAAGCGGTTGCAGCTGTTGATGCATGTGTGAAAGACGTTATCGAAGCTGCTAAAGCAACTGGCTATGAAGCTATTATCATTGCCGACCACGGTAATGCCGACCATGCTTTGAATGAAGACGGAACTCCAAATACGGCTCACTCTTTGAATCCTGTTCCATTTGTATATGTAACAGAAAACAAAGCTGCAAAGGTGGAAAACGGACGTTTGGCGGATGTGGCTCCTTCTATTCTTAAGATTATGGGACTCGAAGCTCCTAAGGAAATGACCGGAGAAGTATTGATTAAGTAATTATTGAGAATTTTATATTATTGGAAAGGCTGTCCGGTGATGGATAGCCTTTTTGTTTTATATTATATTCCATTTTTTATAATTATATAAATCAGGTAGATTTGTATGTTTTACCATGTATTCAATATTCTCAATGTCTATACCTATATCATTATTCTCACGTGAGTTAACAAAGATATATAAAAAAGCTAATTCATGATCAGACATCTGTGAATTAAGAAGATCAAGATAATAATATTTCTGTTTCTCTGATTTGTGTTTTATAGATTTGCAATATTTATTTATATAAGAAAAAGATGTATGAATTAATTTCATATAAGGAATTAAATCCCAGCGTTTTCCCCAAAACCAAAAAACTCTTCTACCTTCTATCAATTGGATGTTTGCATAGTTAGTGAAAAGTGTTAGTTTGCGTTCATTCCGCAATTGGGTTAACTTTTTGTTATCTATTATTTTTAGCTTTTCTATTGATTGGCAAATTCTAAAATAATCTTCTTTTGATAGTATATCTCTATATTTATAATAAATAAGATCCTGTTCGTTCCCATTGGAGTTAGGTGTAATTCCATTCAAACTGATAGACATACATAAAGATATAAGCTCCTCATTTGGTAGATTCTTAATATTCAATTTTTGTATTATATAGTGCAAAGCCTGCAACTCATAAAAGTAAAAGTTAAATGCCTTATGGCTTTTGCATACATTGGAAACTTCCATATTTTCCACTATATTTTTATACATTGTAAGAAAAAAGAATAATTTATTTTCAAAACGTTCTTCTCGATTATCAGCACTTAATTTTTTATTATGTATGGTTTGAACCATGAAGGCAATGAAGGTACAAATAGCACCGATAAGGGCTACTACTACACCCCATATTGCAATATATAAACTTTTAATGTTTATAAAGGAGGTGATGTGTCCTATTTCTTTGTTTTTAATCTCCATAGGATTAAATACTTGCTGCTCTAAAGAGTCATCTAAGAGAACAATTTTATGAAGAGAAGAATATTGTGGTATGGAATCATTACCATTTTGATGGTGTGAATTCTCGCTGCTGTAAATCATACAAGTTGGTAATATGATGATAAACATAATAGCTTTTCGTAGGATATAATAGATATTTTTCATGTATTGATTAAGTATTTATATTTGTGGTTACAGCAAAAATACTTTCTTTCTCATTAGCTTCAAAAAAAAGACATAAAAAAGATTGCCATTTTGATAATAATCTTTTTTTAATAGATTAACTTATCTATTCGTTCTCCTTTTTGTATTTTTGTAATTCAAAATAATTGAGATATGATTCAAATTGATGATAAGATTATTAGCTTGGATGTGTTCAAGGAGAAATTTCTTTGTAACCTGTCGGGCTGTCACGGGGAATGTTGCATTGAGGGAGATGCGGGTGCTCCGTTGGAAGATAGTGAAGTTGCAGAATTGGAGAAAGTTTTGCCTGTTATTTGGGACGATCTTTCCCCCGAAGCTCAATCTGTTATAAAGAAGCAAGGGGTTTCTTATGTGGATTGTGAAGGTGATTTGGTAACTTCTATTGTAAATGGAAAAGATTGTGTTTTTACTTGTTATGATAAAAAAGGAACTTGCTTTTGTGCCATAGAAAAGGCTTATCGTGAAGGTAAAGTGTCTTTTTACAAGCCTGTTTCCTGTCATTTGTATCCTATCCGGGTAGAGAAGTATGCTAATTTTGAAGCAGTGAACTATCATCGCTGGGATGTATGTAAAGCTGCTGTGTTATTGGGGCAGAAAGAAAATTTACCGGTTTACAAGTTTTTGAAGGAACCATTGATCCGTAAGTTTGGTGAGGAATGGTATCACGAACTTGAAATTGCAGCAGAAGAATTAAAGAAAAGCGGACTGATTTAATTTTGATACGAACATTAACCTTATTCTCATGAGAACAGCTATTATTTATTTATCGCGGCATGGAACGACTGAGAAAGTCGCTCACATGATTTATGATCGTTTACCCGATGATGAGATTACTTTGATTAATTTGAAAGAAATGCCTGAACCCGATTTGTCTTTTTATGAACGGATTATTATTGGTACTTCCGTATATGCAGGAGATGTGAAGAAACCCTTTAAGAAGTTTTGCACGAATGAAAACTTATGTTTATTTGCTTCTAAAGAGGTAGGGCTGTTTGTTTGTGGAATGGAGCAAGACGAATTTAAGCAGACTCAGGAGTTTGAACGTGCTTTTCCCGAACAAGTACGTAGGTTTGCGAAAGCCAAAGCGTTTGTGGGAGGAGAGTTCCTGTTTGATAAAATGAGTTTCTTTGAAAAGATAATTGTTAAAAAGGTCACAAAGATCTCTTCTACTGTTTCCCGCATCAATATGGAAGCATTGGATAAGTTTATAATGAAATTGACGGCAAGTATACAATAAAAATAAAGCCCGCTTATCACATGATAGCGGGCTTTATTTTTATTATTATCTGTCCTTATGCATCGATATTGGCATAAGTAGCATTTTCTTCAATAAATTCGCGGCGTGGACCTACATCTTCACCCATAAGCATAGAGAATATATAATCTGCTTCAGCGGCATTTTCAATATTAACTTGCTTCAACAGACGGTTTTCAGGGTCCATAGTTGTTTCCCAAAGTTGTTCCGGGTTCATTTCTCCCAAACCTTTATATCTCTGTGTGTGAATACCTGCTTCCGAGCCACCTCCGTAAGTCTGCATAAATCGTTCGCGGGCTTCTTCCGTGTAACAATATTCCTTTACTTTGCCTTTAGTGCATAGGTATAAAGGAGGGTTGGCAATATACAGATAACCATTCTGGATGATCTGAGGCATATAACGGAAGAAGAATGTCATAATCAATGTGTCGATGTGAGAACCATCGACGTCGGCATCGGTCATGATAATTATCTTCTTGTAACGCAGCTTTTCAATGTTTGCTTCTTTGCTGTCCTCTTCTGTTCCGATAGTTACGCCTAGTGCAGTATATATGTTACGGATTTCATCGCTTTCCAAAGCTTTGTGATACATGGCTTTCTCCACATTCAGAATTTTACCGCGGAGTGGCAGGATAGCTTGGAACAAACGGTTACGTCCCTGCTTTGCAGAACCACCTGCAGAATCACCCTCGACAAGGAATAATTCGCATTTATCAGGATCTTTGTCAGAGCAATCGGCAAGCTTACCCGGCAGACCTCCACCACCCATTGGTGATTTGCGTTGAACCATTTCGCGGGCTTTGCGTGCTGCGTGACGTGCTGTTGCGGCAAGAACAACTTTATCTACAATAATTTTTGCTTCTTTTGGGTGTTCTTCCAAATAATAAGAAAGAGCTTCGCCTACTGCCTGGTCTACAGCTCCCATTACTTCATTGTTACCCAACTTAGTTTTGGTCTGTCCTTCAAACTGAGGTTCGGCAACCTTCACAGAGATAACAGCCGTTAAACCTTCGCGGAAGTCATCACCGGAGATTTCTACTTTTACTTTCTCAAGCAGTTTGCTGTCTTCGGCATATTTCTTCAATGTGCGAGTCAGTGCACGACGGAAACCTGCCAAATGAGTACCACCTTCTATTGTATTGATATTATTTACGTATGCATGTACGCTTTCGGAGAATCCTGTATTATACATGATGGCTACCTCGATCGGAATGCCTTGTTTTTCGGTATTCAGATAAATAACATCATTAATCAAATGTTCGCGTGAAGATTCAATGAAACGGACAAACTCTCTTAGTCCTTCTTCAGAATAAAAAGCCTCTTGTTTGAAACTTCCATCTTCATTGATTGTGCGACGGTCTGTAAGTGAGATTCTGATACCTGCATTCAGGTAAGCCAATTCGCGCAGACGGGCAGCAAGAATCTTATAATCATATACAGTTTCGGTAAAAATGGTGGGATCTGGCCAGAACTGTTGTTTTGTTCCTGTATGATCGGCTACGCCAATTTCTTTCACCGGATAGAGAGGCTTACCTATTTCATATTCCTGTTGGTAGATTTTTCCGTTACGGAATACCTGGCTAACCATGTGTGTGGAAAGTGCGTTTACGCAAGACATACCTACACCGTGCAAACCTCCTGATACTTTATAAGAACCTTTGTCGAATTTACCTCCGGCATGAAGTACGGTCATTGCAACCTCTAAAGCAGACTTCTGTTCTTTTTCATGAAAGTCCACCGGGATACCACGTCCGTTGTCTTGTACGGTAATGGAATTATCTTCATTGATGGTTACTTCGATGTGGTCGCAATATCCGGCTAATGCCTCGTCAATAGAGTTGTCAACGATTTCATAAACCAGATGATGGAGTCCTTTTACGCTGATGTCACCAATATACATCGCGGGGCGTTTTCTCACTGCCTCCAATCCTTCGAGAACTTGAATACTGTCCGCAGAATATTCTGCGCCGTTGTTCATAATTTGTTCTTCAGCCATAGTTATTTTTAATTTATACTTTCTTAATTTACAGACGATTATGCCTGCTTGCGTTTGCGGTAAAGCAAATTAGTAAAACAGAACAAATATAGTGAAAATCTTCCGTATTTCAGTCTTTTTAGTGTTATAAAACTATATTATTTGATGATTTTTTGGATCAATGAATAAACCTGAGGTGTAAATTTATAAATTGTTATCTTTGTCTCCCAATTAATTGCTTATGGAGTTAAATTGTTATCGCCTTGTTCTTCCTGAAGGCACCTTGGATTACTTTGACCTTGTTGATGTGAAGGAAAGCGTGAATGAAGTTGTCATTTACCTTGAGGAGAAGAATCAGATCCCCGAGAAGTATGCTGGTCAAGAAACAGAGAGTAAAGGTTTTTATGAGCCTGTTGTTGTTCAAGACTTTCCTCTTCGTGGCAAGAAAGTCTTTT